>Ga0214479_100474_pt1 | contig 23548 bp, 24 predicted proteins | sample M1_20Mar14CPVII9_5_FD_165054 | JGI IMG/M metagenome (GOLD analysis project Ga0214479, IMG submission 165054) | Marine eukaryotic communities from Monterey Bay, California, United States - M1_20Mar14CPVII9sort6BwellE14 | ecosystem: Environmental > Aquatic > Marine > Unclassified | place: USA...
ATCTTGGGGTATCTTTCGGGCTCAAGGTATCATCATGGGCTCAATCTCTTATGTCAGTGGTGTGATATATCGTCGTAGAGATCATAACAACTTGTAAACATTGTGTTATGAACAACGTTATCCTTGCTGGGCAAGTATATCGAATATGAGTGTAGTGGATAAGACGATGCCAAGCCGATTATCATTTATGTGAGAGTTCAGTAGATTCGAGGGAAAATTCTCATCGCTGCTTATGTGTTGGGACCTCGCTGTACTGTTTATTGCAATGATAACTGATAACTCTCTTCTATCATGACGAACATTATACATAAAGCAGCAAAGCAATTCGGGAAGTTATGCCTCGGTTTGGGGGTAGCATCAGGTTCAAGGTTCATATTTCATTGCAAAGTATCGCTTGAATCACGGCGATGCACCACATCCAGTCTCTCCTTCACGAGGAAAGGTAGCACTTAGCTCAACTCGTATATGCAAGAATACCATATCATCGAAAGATAATGGCGAACTACCTCTCAAGATATTAGTTGTAGGCGACTCATTAGCTGCCGGATGCGGAATAATTAAATCAAGTACGCCGATTCTTCCCGAATCTATTGCAATGCATCTTGCGAGAAAACTCGGTCGCACTGTGCAATGGAGCTGTGTGGGCACTCCTGGTGCATCGACCAAGGGTATTACGGCGATACTTCACAAATGGCTCAGTAACGAAGAGAGTAGTTTCAAAAGAGATGAAGTTGATAACATCGATTATGACATAGTTGTAGTACTTGCTGGCATGAACGATATAAAGGATACTTTGTTACCATTTATGGCATACGAGGGGACTGAATTATCTTTTGGTGATGGATTGAAGAATATATATGACATGTTAAGAGAAAAGCTGCATAGGCATAGGAAAGATAGAGTAGACCAAAAGTCTGAATTAAGGAGTAGAAGAAGTTAAGTGTAAAGGGAGATAGAAAAGCTAGATTTACTTCTAAACAATTCATATCCTGTCCACCTTCTCCTCCACTTCACCTCCTCATTCGGATACAATCTATTACAACTTTACACACCCACGAAACACTTTCTAACACCTATTCATTACCCATTAACTCATGTTTGCCATGGCAGTTGCCGATACAAACTCATCAAATGAGACGAAGGCGGCCCTTAATCTTGGCAACTTTGCCCAAAGAAAGTCCACATACTCGTTTATATTCTCCTCCTTTACCTTGACTGCTTCCTTGATGGATTTATGCTGAATAGCTAGGGTACTCTTGGGGGTATCTTCTTGTGTTCGGGCTCGCTTGTTGGCAGGTTCGGCACTTTCATCCTCACTGGTCAAATCTACAGGATCAAGAATCGATTCAAACTGCTGTACCTGCCCCCTAATAGCTGTCTCAAATGATATGATCCGTTTGTCTTTCTTGGCAAGATCTCGATCCTTCTTAGTAGATTCCTTCTTCAACAATTCAATCTCTGTATCTTTGCTCTTTAATTCTTTATCCTTTTTTGCAATGGATAGTTTCAGCGTAACAATCTCTTTCCTCTTTGGTTCGTCAAGTATGTCTTTGAGCCTCTTCATCTGATGGTTATTGATGTTATTGCCACATAAATCAATAGTTTCGATGTTATGATTGGATTCAAGAGCATCTGCTAACTTTTTAGTCCCCTTGTTTCCAATGTTATTGCTCAGCAAATATACCTTTCGTATACCCGTGTTTTCTAATAGAGAAGTAGCAAGACTTTGAGCACCCTGATCTCCAATATTGTTGCTGCTTAAACCAATAATTTGTAATGTTTTATTAACAGTCAACATTTCAGCGATGTATTTAGCTCCCTCATCACCAATGTTGTTTTCAAATAAGTATAATTCTTCAAGAGTAGTATTGTTCTTTTTGAGTGCATCAGCGAGGAGTTTAATTCCTTCAGGACCAATGTTATTTTTGTATATGTATAGCTTTTTCAGTGTTGTATTGTTTGCAATTGCATTGGCCAACTTTCCATCAGCGAGTGTCAGATTATTGTGACCCAAATCCAGTTTCTCTAGAACAGTACTTTGTTCAATAACTTGGTAAAGTACATCTAAATCATTATCCTTCAGGCCCTCATACTCGAGATAGATAGTCTTCTGCTCGATCAATTCATCATAATTCAACTTCATATTTTGGTTGTTGAGTCAATGGTTTTACCTCTTATAACCTGGTTTTACCACTATTGTGCTCTCAAGATTGTGATGACTGCATCACTGAAAATTTCACATCTGAAGATCATGTTTCTTTGGATACCGTTTCTCTAAACACTACTTGGTGTAACCTCTCTTGTCATGTCATGTCATACTACAACTTATTCTTTATCTTTACTTCAACAAACGGGCCTTGTTGTCAAATGTTTATCTACCACATGCAAGTTATGATCAAAGAAGTTGTTGCTTGGTACACATTCTTCAGCATTTGCCTCGGAAGAATCGTCATCGGAAGCTTCCACTCGTCCTACATCTGTATGATATATGACTAGGACGACACTCTTGTCACAGAATGCCTTCAACTTGGACATGACTTGGCTCTTACTTGACGGGTCTAGTGGTGCCATTGTCTCGTCAACGAGTAGTACACTTGGGCATTCATCTCGTAAAAACACTTTCCTCACGAGTTCTACCTTGCTCTTCTGTCCACCGCTCAGCTCATTGAACCAGTCTTCCTTTTCCTCTTGCAGATCAACCATGAGGTTATCAATTACTGTGCCATTACTCTTCGAAGTGTCCTCAATATCTGACTCCCCAACCGAGCCATTCACGTCTTCCTTCTTCTGAGATTGAGCAAAGGAAAGGGACTGTAGCTCATCAGCAACTCTTTGGACACATTCCTTCCTCTCGGATTCACTTAAATCAGATGTGATATGCTTTTGGTATATCCAATCGATTGGCTTTGAGTAGAGTGGCCAGTAGAAGGTCTGAGAAATCTCAACAATATCAGAAGATGGTAGGGTGATGGATGTCATATCTCCCGATATCTCATCTTGATTCACTTTACAGTCATCACTATCCGGTGCAGAACAAGAATTGTCCGAGAAGTCCCACTGATGTGCTGGTGTTCCCAGTACTATACTCTCATGTAGATCAATTGGCCGTTCGTTTGATCTACAAGCCATGAGTAATCGAAACAGAGTACTCTTTCCACTGCCATTTGCCCCAGTGACAGCATAAACACCCGGTTCTAAAACTAACTGTTCAACATTAACAGATGCCGTGCCTCTTGAATACTGAAGGTTGGATAACTCAATACCACTCGTACTTCCAATATTGCACGGCAGCAACCTAGCTTCTTTACTCTTGCTCCATACTTCATCTAAAGAGCTCAACTTCTCAACTTGTGTCATGAGAGTTGCCAGTTCTGACTCGGATCGGCTTCTAATCAACAGTAGGTCAACAACATCTTCAATGGCACGGCTAAAGACAAAGATCTCGGCCACTACAATACTTCCCTCGGCTAATAGTTTTGATAATGCACAGTCTATTAATACCACGAAGACGAAGTTTCGTTGTAACCTATATAATGAGAAGAGAAAGTGAGGTGTAGACGATGAGAATCAAACTGGTAGTACATCAAGCAAGGCATATTACATTTCACACCTCTGACTTCTATGTTGACCAGTCTTTGGTTTAGGTACTAATTCGCCAGCAGATACATACCATAAAAAGAATCCTCGTGTCCGTCTTAATATATCTCCCGCTGCCATCAAGGCTTGATATTCAAGTGTCAGCTCATCCCATCGTCTTTGTGTATATCTCGTGGCACCCGTTCCCGATCTACGAAGCTGTTGGATGGAGGATGAAAAGGATGTGCTTTAGATATACACACAAGTAGACGGCATGAATGTAAAGAACAACACATGATGTGTACTACATACCAATTCCGCATTTTTCATATCAAACTGCTCCACTTTCTGTCGTACCGAGTTTACATCTCGTGCCTCCCTCTGCAACTCCTCAACCTTATCAGTAACCGAGGCTACAATCCGTCCTTTTAACATGTCCGTAATGAATATAAATGGAAAGATCTTAATAAGTAGCATAGGCTGACGGGCAATCACGCCTGGTAATATAATCAACTTGGGTAGACTAAATAACTTTCGATTGAACATATCATATGAGGTTGAAACTACCGTGTCCATAGAACTAGCATATACATCGGGAGATGTTGCACTATCACTTGCCAATGCAGTTAGATGAGAATCATGATCGAATAATTCATGGATACGAACTGATCTGTGGATTTGATTTTGTACTTGAATGAATGCAAACTTGTTCAAGTTGCCTGCGTTGATGAGGGAAGGGGGAAGAGATAAGTGAGCCACGTGCATGAGAAGATGTATGAATTGCTTGGATATTCCGCCTTCTTTCTTCACTTACCAAATAAGATGATTTGAAACATATACGGCAATACCGTAAGCAGAATAAAAGTCGGTGCCGATCTACGAAACTTGGAACTTGGATCAAACTTCTTCTTCTTCTTCTCTTTTGATGCCTCCCCATTTCCCTTCTTCTTTCCCACCTTACTAGATGCACTGTCAACACCTTCCTCTTTCTCATCAACATCCATACGAATTAACATATTCTTCCTCCGTTGTTCACTCGTCAAGAAGGCGATACCAATATGACCTAAACTAACTTGGATATGAAACGTAACAAATAACAAATGTACAATCATATCATGCAATAAAACCTTATCACTAACGAATGAACATATAATATTATAACTAGCTGATAGTTCTGATAGTGGGAACATATATTGTAATGTATTTGATATAAATATTGGTGTGTTTAGGATTAGTGTAGAGAGGAAGATTGGATTGGAGAATAGACGACATGTGTAGAGACAGAGTGGTGGTGATAGTAGGATGATTATTGCTATACCAATTGACATGGATAGTGACGGTTTGGGCATATTAGATTGTTGTTTCGTACTATCCTTGTTCTTCTTAACCTTGGTTGGTGTAACATTGCCATCTATACCAACTTTAATCAAAGGCTCCTTATCAACTTTTTTCACGCCTCTCTTATTCATATAACTAACAAACGCACCAATCAATCCAGGAACTAAATGACTCCATAATTCAACACTACATATAATATCATAATTAAAGTTTAATAATACCATACTAAACAATAGACAACTCATACTCAATCTTAGTATAAATTCTAGTGACGAGTGGCCTAAGACAGAAGTATGCCCGTCAGGCGAGGAAGTTAATGAGCCATTGATTATAACTAATCTACAGAAGAAGATTGATAATGCAGAGATTAAGGTTTGTAATTCGTAGAATGATGTTGTGGTTGAGATATGTGAGTTGGTATGGAGTAATGATAAGAGTGGTGTTAGAAATGACGATGAGAGGATACCATTATCAATTGCAACTTTTGTAGCAGTCGTCGGGGTGTTTGATAGCGGGCCGCTTGGTAATACCAATGAGGAGAGTTTGTAGAGCGTATCCATGATGATACTAGAGGTCGTCATCTTCAATGCCGTCGACGGTATATGTTTGCAATGCAATCTTGAGAGGCGATATGAGTAAGTGAAGAGTTGAAGATCGTTCACTCGCTAAATAAAGATTTTTATTCTTTGCAATTTGTAGCGTTGTTGTGTGAGTTCTATCTAACAAGGCAACCTCTCTCTAGCCGCCATATCTCAACCCCCACACCAACCATGACATCTCCATTCCCAATGTATTGTTCAGATCCTCGTGATGAACAATATCTATCACCACATCAATGCTAGTACGTATCTATATTTTTTGTGCACATCTTGTGCCGTTTTTGCAATCTAACATATCTCATATTATATGTTAAACTACCGTATATACATACAATATATACAGCTTTCGTGATAATTGTATTGAATATTTCATGGTATCAAAGGATACGAAAGTTAAAGGTCCAACTGGTATGGTATCAAAAGGTATGTCTTAGTTATTTCTTTGCAGTTAAATTGTTACATGATTGATATTGAGAGTGTAGTATTAACAATAACTTCTTCCGGCTTATACTTCAGGATGTGTTGGTATTCGATGTGTATTTTGCAAAGATATGTCTGATGGGGAAAAGGCTGGACAACATGGTGAGTATGTTTCATAATAAATCTAACATACATCAAATTTACATACAACATACTAACTTCTATACTCATTCTATAATAAATTATAGTGTCATATCCATCAAAATTATCAACAATACATTCCTCCCAAACAATGATTGAATGTCGTCACTTTTCAGAATGTAGACACGTACCTGAGGAAGTAAAACGTGAACTTAAGAATACTTCTGGTAATAATAACAGTAGTAAAAAGTATACAGGTAGTACTAAGCAATTCGTAGAACATTCGGCTAAGGATAAGGGATTAGTAGAAACGAAAAAGGGATTAGTTTGGAAGGAGGCTAATCATATTCTTACCCCCTTTGTATCATCAAAGAGGAAGAAGATTCAATCTAAATCATCGTCACCAAAAAAAGTTAGGAAGAAAAAGAAGGAGAAGCAAGATAGCGGGTGTATGTTGAATTTTGATGTGCTCGTCAAGCAGAAGTTCATTAATCTGAGTGATAGGGGCTTGTTTGATGGTGATTTGGATCATGTACTCTACCAAGTAATTGAACAGAGTACTATTCTAGAAGATCTATGGCTAGAGGGCAATAATCTGACACTTGATGATGGAAAGTTGGCCAATGCAATTGCAAAGAATACAACACTGAAAAAGCTATATATATACAACAATAATATTGGTCCAGAAGGAATTAAACTCCTCGCTGATGCACTCAAAAGGAACCATACGAATATACTCCAGGGATTATACTTATATGATAATATCATTGGTGACGAGGGAGCTAAATACATTGCTAAGATGTTAGCTGATAATAAAACATTACAATGGATTGGTTTAAACGATAACAATATCAGTGATAAGGGGGCTCAAAGTCTTGCTACTTCTCTATTAGAAAACAAAAGTTTACATACAATTGATTTAGGCACCAATAGTATCGGTGATAAGGGTGCTCAGAGTATTGCAACTTCTCTTGTAATAAACACGGGTATACAAGAGATATATCTAGATGACAATAAGATTGGAGATCGGGGTGCTGAGAAGATAGCTGATGCTCTTGAGGCCAATCATAACATCGAAACACTTGACTTCAGTGGCAATAACACCATCAGCAATCGTGTGAGAGATCGGATCAATGCCATACTCAACGATCCAAAGAGGAAAGAGATTGCTGTGCTGAAACAAACTTCTTGACAAGGAATTAAAGGGCAAAGATTTAGAAATTGCAAAGAAGGATAGAGAGATTGCCAAGAGAGACAAACGGGTTACATCTTTAACGGTGGCGATTACGATTAAGGGGCAGAAACAGCAGCTTGAGATAATCATTGACCCAGACTTGACCACTGTGAGGAAGAAAGTGAACCTCCCAACAAACGAGCCCGTACTGGAGAAGGTACCCCCAAGAGCGCCCTCCTAATTCAGCATGAATCAATCAAGGAAGCTGTCAAGGTAAAGGAGGAGAATATAAACGATTATGTGAGCTTTTTGCAAAGTAAGATTGATGAACTTGCTTCCGTTGCAGAAGCCGGAGGAGCTGATAAGGACAAAGTAGCCGAGATTCTGGGCCGTCTCCGTCTCAATTTTGATGAGTTTGTATCGGCAACTGTGGCAAACATGAGCTGATGGGTAGTAGGTGATGGGGGGTCTGAGTTGTGGAAGTATGGTAGCGAATATGTTGTAAGCTTGTGTTTTACTTTTGTAAGTTTGTGGGTAAATGAGGAAGGGAAAAGATAAGGTGCGAGGCTATACTTAATCAGTATCGATAGTTATCTATGTTTCTAAGTTTATATTAACCGTACAAAGATAACAAGAAACAGGAGGGAGAGGAGACGATTGCTCGATTGAGGGCAGCAAAGGATGTGACTAAAGTTAGTATGATAGGATAGCTAGGTTGGGTAGAGGATGTAGGTTTGATCGCCAAATGCAGCCGATGAATAAAGTGATATGAAGAGAATAGATTAGCGCCTCATACCCGTGGCGTGTAGTGTAGAAAGTATACTATCTGCCTCAGGTGATGAATAGAGTAATAAAGGCACTGTCCTTTAGTGTTTACAGTGATAATCATTTGGCGGTATGCATTAGTCGGTAGAGTTAGGGATACCGTGCATCTTTTGTTTAACATTCAGTAGACTACCAATACCAACTCTCAACAGAACTATACATACCTAACTATTGCCGGCGAGTGAAGCGTGGTAGTAAAGTAAAGGAGGCATCTCTCGAGTGTTGAACTGGGGCATTTTCTTTAGTGGTATATTTGGATAGCGGTAGATATAGTTTAGGATACATCTAGCTGAGACTGCTCATAAGTTATATCAAAATATTGGCACCGATGAAATTTGATGAGCTTATCAAGCAGGAAGCAATCAATTTCCGTAAACTGATAGGTTTTAATTATCAACCTGGTAGGGGTTTAGGTGCTGGCGATTTAGATACACTAGTCAAAGTTATTGAACAAAGTACCGTTCTACAGGAACTTGATTTGAGTTGGTGTAATCTCACTCTTCATGATGATTCATATTCACTTGCAAAGAAAGGAAACATAGCAAAGGCAATTGCAAAGAATACAACTATCAAGGTGTTAAACCTATCCCATAATATGATCAGTCTACAAGGAGTGAAAAACTTAGCTGCTGCAATTAAAGAGAACGAAACACTCACTCATGTGTATATAAAAGGTAGCAATATTAGAGGGGACGAGCAAAGATCCATCTTTGGGGTTGAGGGTGCTAGAAGTTTGGCTGATGCGTTGGTTATTAATGAATCTATTTATTGGTTAGATATAGCATTTGGTAGTCGTTTTAGTGATGATTCTATAGTTCAGAGTCTAGTCACTTCTCTTACTGAAAATCTCGCTAAGAAAAAGATAATCAATCTCAGACGAGTGGGGCTTGGCTATGATGATGATGGTGAATTAGGTATGGTGTATAATGTGATTGAACATAGTACAGTGCTAGATGATCTTGATTTGAGCTACAACAGTTTAACCCTTGATGATGGGAAATTAGCAGATGCAATTGCACAGAGCAATACCATCCGAAAGTTGGACTTATCCCATAATCTAATCAATGAAGAAGGAATGGATGAACTGGCTGATGCACTTGAAGTTAATGAGACAATCCAAGAATTGTATTTGAACAACAATGATAATGGCGCTGATCACAAGGAAAGCAAGCTACATATTGAAAGCTTGGCCGAGGCACTCAAAGAGAACAAGTCGTTGAAAAAGTTATGTTTGGCTGACAATAATATCGGTATAGACGATTGGGAGCCGGTGGTGTGACGGTATGGGCGAGGTGGATTTGTTGGCTGAAGCCCTCAAAGTCAATACGACCATTCAAGAGCTGAATCTGAGCAATGGCATGAGTGAAGAGGCGGTTAGAGGTGCTTGTACATTGTTTGAAAATGAAACATTGCAATGGCATGTGTCTCTTGTTGAACATTCTTCTCAGTGTACCGCAGACGAGTGCTCTCATCCTAAATGTAATGAGATGAAAAAATACATCAATCATCGGGTTGGGTGCCGGGTAAGCATACACTGATAATCAATCTCGTTGCTTCGTGTTTTGTTTTGTCCTTCTAAATCATCTTCTGCCAAACAAACGCGGAACAGGTCATAGGCGGCTGTAAGAATTGTCGAGGGGTGAAGACTCTATTGAAAATCCATGTCAAAGGATGTACGGATACCAACTGTCCTATCACTGACTGTTTATATTACAAGAAGGAGTCAAGATTAAGATATGACAGTGTGCAATTAAGAGTTGATCTAAATGCCAAGAATCAAGAGATTGCTCTGTTGAAAGAAGCTCTAAAGAATTCTAAACAAGTTGAGACAATAGATTTGACTAGCGGAGAGGGAACTGAAGAGTCTAATAAACGTCCCCGAACAGATGACGATTCTCCCAAAAGTGCTTTAGCCTTTCAACATGAACAAAACAAGCAGCACCATCAGAGATTGGTACAAGTTAAGCAGGAAAAGAGTGACGCTGAGACCAACTTAGAGAATGTAAGAGTAGAGAAACAAGCCATAGAGACAAACTTGAATGAGACACGTGCAGATTTAGAAGATGTAAGGGACGACTTGGACATTGCCAACGAGACAGTTACTCAAGTGGCAGTCTTTACTGATCGTTGGCAAAGCAAATATGATGATCTAAAAGCACTTGCCGAAGCTGCCGGTGTCGATGGTGCCGCAATTGCTGCCATTACGAATCGTTGAAGTGGCATATGTATAGACAAAAGTTGTGGAGTTTGCTTGGGGTATATCTTTATATCTATGTTTTTATGTAGTATTAGGTCGTACTGATTGAGCTTAATGATCAGTTCAACTATACGTATCAATAAAGCTATTAGAGTTTGTATTATGTAGTGTCTTTGGTATTCTGCTGCAGAGATTGCTTTAGAGGGTGGAAGGGGAGAAAAGGAAGCTGCCGAGGCCAACTTAAGAGAGGTAAGGGAAGATTTAGAAGATGCCGAGGAGCTTGTGGGGCAGCAAGTGATTGCCACTGATTGTTGGCAGGGGAGATTTGGTGAACTTTCTGACATGATAGAAGCGAAGCGAGTTGACGATGATACAATTGCTGCCATCAAAGATCGTTCTGGTCAAGATCCGCAAGGAAGTTTTATGGAAGTTTTGTCACTGTTAGAATCATGTCAAGTTGATGGTGCTGCAATTGCTGCCATGGGGAGTCGTTCGCTTGCTAGTGGATCTTGACGAGAGGTAGGTTTTTTGGGCAACTGTATGCCGGTTGAGTTTAATGATCGGCCCGTACCGGAGATACGTCTACAGTCATAGAGGAGTGAACTAATGTTAATTATTATGGATTATGTATTGTTGTTTAGAACCTAGTGTTCACTTTACTAGAACATCCAAGGTCGCTCTCCCCATCTCATCTAAATACTATTATACACCCCACTAAACATATGACATACCCAACACTCTTTACTGGCCACACCGTCTCTTATCAGCCTCAATACTACGATCATTCCCATCAATCAGTGCCCTAACAATCCTTTCCGTTACTCGGGTCTCCAGATATAAATTCCAAACGCAGCATATCTCTGACCTCTACATCTGTATCTATAACGCAATTATTGTTTCATATTCCTATTTACATAAAGTATTACTACACTAATTTTTGTTCCCAATCAAGACAGGCGCAATGGAAATCCTACACCCAGTGAAGCCCATTTCTTAATTGTGTCCCAGTCCCGAGTAGTTTAAGTTTGCACTCCACCCTCCCTAACTACTTCCCAAATATGCCCCCCCCACACACACACACACAACTCGTTACAAATGTACCCGGAGATGACTTTCTACATGACGTGAGCATGTTGGACATTCTGAATAACTTTCTTTGCACAGTGCACACATGATGTGTCCACAAGGCACCAACGCATACCTTTCCTCCTTCACTTCGAAGCAAATCTTGCATTCTAGGGCAAGCTCCTTCTCATCTTCAACCCTTTGTAAGTGTGCCCGTGTCTCAACCTGCTCTTGTTTAATCTTAACTAACCTCTTCTCCTTCTCCTCTAGGACAATACCCGCGATACACTTTCGGCGTTTACTTGGAGGTTCGTCGTTATCATTATCATTGGTATTTAAATCTACCTTATCAACCAGGGGCTTAGAAGTCATGTATTGTTTTAGTAACTCAGACTCTCTCCTCTTCAGAGACTCATTTAATGTTGCAATCTCTTTATCCTTTGTCGCTTTTAATGTTGCAATCTCTTTATCCTTTTCTGCAATCTCTTCGTTCTTAAGCTTCTCATTCTCCTCTAGAACAAAGCCATTGGCTGTGTATTGTTTTAGTAACTCAGACTCTCTCCTCTTCAGAGACTCATTTAATGTTGCAATCTCTTTATCCTTTGCCGCCATTAATGTTGCTATCTCTTTATCCTTTTCTGCAATCTCTTCATCTTTTGATGCCTTTAATCGAGCAAGCTCCTCCTCATCTTGCACGAGGGCTGAATCCTTAGATGCAATCTCTTCATCCTTCGATGCCTTTAATTTAGCAATCTCTTCATCTTTTAAAGCTTTCAATTTAGCAATCTCCTCATCTTTTAACGCCCTCACTTTGGCAATCTCCTCTCTACCCCTTCGGAGCATCTGTCTTGCCTGAATTACATCTTTGGAGGGCTGCGCGGCAGGTGATTGCTGCTCTTGTTTCTTCTTCTTCTCATACTGTTGATGTATAGCAAGATTATCAACAGCAATCTTCCAATATGCCTCTCCAACAGTTGCCCTTAAGCATTCTTCCAAACTTGGACCCCCGGCCTCATTCTTTTCATAGTATTTCTTAATCTCAGCCTTGGCCTTGACGTGCATTGCAGTATCACAGGTCTCAAGGTAGCTGTGGTACATGATGATAACAATTGCAACAATTGAGATATTACAAACAATTCAAAGAATAGTTGCAATCCACCATACACATAAACTCACTTCATAAGAACTCTAGTGAACATTTGGATACAATTAGTAGCCTTCCTCTCTTGGTCGGTCATAGTATGCGAAGTTGCAGCCGCCGACTGACGTGCCACTGCGGCGGCATTATTAGTTGTTGATGATGCTATCTGACTACGGGGTGGCGACATACTACCGGATCCACCTCTCGTTCTACTAGTAGTCTGCATATCCAAGTGAAGATTATTGTTGACACGTCTTATGTTCAACTTTTGTAGCTCGAGTAGTACAACGAGGTATAACGCCACTATCCGTGCTCCCTATTGACACCAGCGGCCTACCACACACTTCTATACCATCAATAGGAGGTAGATTCACTTGTGAAAGTGTTGTTGGCCTCCTATATATTAAAGATAGACACCAAACAGATGAAGTCGAACTCAAGCAAAACAAACATTTGGATTTCACCCGAAAACTCCTTTTCAGTACATGGTTTTGTATACAAATCTTCTCTCGTGTTTAACCTAAAGCAGAAATAGGTCGATCTCCCAGCGATTTAGATCCGGCTTTCAGGATACCTTCTCCCACTTACTACCAACAGACTCCCAATAAGGTGAGTGCCTTAGGCTGTGCCTTAGAACCAAATCCGAGTGCCTGTGGCCAAGACCTTAGTTTTAGTCTTGAAGCCAACTTGATGTCAAAGTTAGCAGTCTCCCCCATTGAGGGGGAGACGGGGGAGGCTGTCAATTAAACAGACGCATAATGTAGTGGAAGCCATAATATAACAATCTATCAAGAGGTACCACCTCCTATTATTGATAGTAAAAGCCCGCCGATTGGTGATTGTCAAGAATATCTTTTGGCGTTAAAGTTGAGGGCAGGAAGAAGGGGCACAGGACTGTATGATCTGTGTGGGGCTGTACAGCTAGTAACAGAAAGTGAACTCAAAAAAACTTGTCAACAATAATCTTCACTTGGATAATATGCATACTAGGATGAGAGGTGTTGTATCTGATACTACCGCCGTGGGACGTCAATCGTTGGCGACTATGGAGACTATGACCGACATTTGATACTGCAATGCATGCCAATGCCAAGGCTGAGATTAAGAGATACTATGAACAGAATGAGGCCAGGAGTCCAAGTTTGAAGGAATACCTAAGGGCAACTGTTGGAGAGAAATACTGGAAGAATGTTGTTGATAATCTTCGTGCAATTCAGCAGCATGAGAAGAAGAAGAAACAAGAGCAACAGTCCCAAGATCTTGTCCGAAGGGGAAAGGAGGTCAAGATTGCTAAATTGAGGAAATTAAAAGATGAGGAGATTGCTAAGTTGAAAGCTTCGAAAGATGAAGAGATTGCTAAGTTGAGGGCTGTAAAAGATGAAGAGATTGCATCATTAGTCGGTGCTGTTAGGCTGGCCGTTTCCCAAGAGGAGGAGATTGAAGAAAAGGATAAAGAGATTGCAACATTAAGTCAGTCTCTGAAGAGGAGAGAGTCTGAGTTATTAAAACAATACACAACCAATGGCTTTGTTCTAGAGGAGAATGAAAGGCTTAAGAACGAGTTAGCTGATGTGCAGAAGAAGGTGGTAACTATAAGACAAGAGAAGGACACTGCTATTGCAGAGAAGGAAGATGCACTGAAATCGATTGCAAGTATGAAGGCCGATATCACAAGGAAAGAAGAAGAATTAGTTGCGTCCATCAAGATGATCCTTAATCCTGTATCAGATGACGAAGGTGAACCAGCTAATAAACGTGCTCGTATTAGTACTAGTGATACTTCAATGGAGATTTGGGATAAGGATCCTCCTCGTAGGATGACTCGTCATCAGAATCAGATACTGAATCGAGCTAGTGAAAAGCCTACTGTAAAACTTGAGAACAAAGTGGAAGGGTTTAAACGATGTCCCTTTCCCGGGTGTAATAACATTGGGTTATACACAAAAGGATGCAGTATTGTCACATGTCGAATGAATATGCGACACAAGTATGGGAAGTTTCATCACTTTTGTTTCTACTGTGGAAAGTCAGCAAGAGACTCTGGAGATTTGTGTAACAACGGTGTTTGTCCCCGCAATATCAACGAAGAAAGCAGAAAGCTTTATCAAGAGAATCTTGACAAACAAACTCGACAGGCCAGAGGAGCATATGACGTGGATAAAGTTTGAGACGGGATACGAAATGAGTTAAAAGTCTTCCTCTGGGATCTGTATGTAGTAATTGTTGAACAGTTTTAGTTAATGAGAATAGGAATAGTCTTCGTACAGTGCAACCATGTCTCTTTATATACAAGTTTCCCCTTTTATTATACTACATATACCCCCTCTATATTCAACCCCAGCCCCCTAAAATTTATATCTACATTGCATCTTCTAATGGACTTTGTGGCGTCGGTGGCTCATCTCTACCTCTAGGAGATTCAATCAAGACCGAATCTTGCAACCACTTTGATCGAGGACGACCACCACCGTCATTAGAGGTGGTGTTATTTCTATTAATACACCGTCCTGATTCAATAGGTGGTAATTCCATCTGATCGGAACGATTGGCACGTATATCCGAATCTTCAATGTGCAAACGTGCCTGAACAGTTGACACGGCGGAAATGCCGGTTAATGAATTGCCCGAGATGTTACAATCATTAATCTTGGCAAGGCCCTGCTCAACATAAACACCTGAATGGCCACGAGCAACTCCTCTACCCCGGGTGCTATTCCGTGTATTACCCGTACCATTATCAACTACATCGGATCGTACCATTGTTGCCATACTGCCCTGTCCTCCAACATACACACCCGTGGCAGCCGAGGTATGACAATTGGTATTATCAATGTGAGACAAACCACCATCGATGATAACAATACCACGTCCACTAAGTGACATAACATCACAATCAGAAACGTTGGCAGTGGGTTGAACCGATGGAGGATTGACTCGAAGTGGCCGGCCCTGTTGACCAAATCCTCTTTGAACTTGAATGGCAGCGTTGCCATTCCAAATATCTGTACCCTCACAGTAATGTATAAACTTTAATCCATGAAGGTTTACGGTACCTTGTCTAATACGGATGATGGGTTCATTCTCACGACGTGATTCAAGGCATAGTAATGCCGTTGGACGTGGTCCTTCGAAGCATGATTGATGGAACTTGGCACGATGCTCTGATTGAGAATCATTAAGCTCATCGTCAAGATCACTGCTAGCAGAAGATGAGGATTGATCCAGTGCTGCCGAGGACGATGAACGACGTCCACAACCAAACATTTGTCTCAGAATGGGAGAGGTTGGACGTCTTGTGTCGACATTGGTACTATTCCTTGGACTGTGATATGCACCAGGCAAGAGAAGTTGTTGTGATGAAGAGGAAGTTGATGAGGATGATTCTCCATCCATCGTCTTGGACTTGTGATAATTCTGCCTCCAAGTCATGCCATGTTGAGGAACACTACTCTTCCCATCGGGAATTGATTCAATAGTAATCTCAACATTTCCAATCACATTGGCAACGAGGGGATGGCGTAAGAAGTAAGGTCCTGGATGGAGGAGGATACGTGCACTCTTACGTTGTTCACGATAACGATGGGCCACTTGATTCTCAATTGTATGATGCTGTGGACCAGACGAGATTGATTCAAAGGCAGCCTCGACTGTGTCATAATCGATTGGTACGCATGGATTCTGCTTGTAGTATTGAGCCCATGAGGTTGGTATCTCATTTCCATCCGACCACTGTGTGTAGAAGAAGGCAGGTAGAAGATGAGTGAGTAAACAATCTCAAGTTGACACGAAAAGACAAGTCAAACAACAGAACACACATACAAAGAAGAGAACATACCTTATGTGTATCCTCACACAACACCCTCCAAACACTTTCATCCTTCATAACACTATTCCATGCCTTATTCACTCTCGACAAAGCATTCATCTGACGTGATCCACAGAATGATAACAACTTGGGTAATAATTCAGGCGGGGCATCATCCTTCATCCATTCTAATACATTCTTGTTTGCATCCACTTCCATTGATTCATTGGAGTAACGTAACTTCTTCGACTGCTGCTGTTGAATGTTATTGTCGGCAGCGGCTGCTGCATGTGCATAATAGGACGTGCCACAATTGGGTGAGAGCAACGCCATGGGTGGAACATTCTCCTCTTGTGATGGTGTACGATTTATTGATCGTGTTGATGCCAATGGTGATTCATATGTTGTTGATGATGAGGCGGCACCTACTGCTGCCAACTGATCTTCATTACTTGTATCCATATTTTTATTCCCAACAGCAGCAGCAGCTGTTCCCGTATTGTTGTTATGGTGTGATGAATTCATAGGAGAAGTAGCAATACGAAACATTGCAGTCTTAGCCCGACGTATCGATGCAGTTATCCCTCTACTTTCCGGTTTACGCTTGCCTGGTGATGCAACGTTGCTATTATTATTGTTGTTGTTGCTGCTAGTTGTACCAGACGTAGATGAACCAATATCAGATGCCGATTCTAATGATTCAAATGGACGACGTTCTGCGATTGTGCCTTGTGATGATTCTGTATTTCTTCTTCTAATGCCCGATTGTTGTTGTTGTTGATCAAAGGATGATGGTTCACCAGAATGTTGTGATGCATCACTTCCACTCGAATTGAAAGGACTACGAATCAAACGAGAACGTAACTTGACCATGATTTTCTATCTGTTGTTTGTAATTATTTGCTTTCTACAGACTTTGTTGCAATGGAAAGATTTTGATGAACTAACCAATCAACGATGTACTTGTACAATTGTTCGACTAACTAAAATTCCAACCAACAAAGAAGTAAGAAAGGATTTGCTAGAGTATGATTGTCTGTGACGATTTTGAAAAAGAATGTATGTGTAAGAATTGAGTTTGAATGAGTAGATTCACGTCAAAATCTCCAACCAGCACAAATGATATTAGAAGAACTAGCACACCACCCTCTTGCTCATCATTATATGCATACCGTTTCAATATCCACCTTCTAGCACAAGCAGCAACAACTTACTCTCTACTATTCTTCTCATTCAACACAAAGACAATGAAAATTATGACACCACATTTCTTCTTCAGCCGCAAGCTGAAGGAGATATTCCGTTGCTCTTTAATATATATCCCCACCCCCTTCCCAATTCAATTTAGATAAACCTTCTATCAATTCAAACCACCCTATAGAGAGCTAGTGTATTCATTCAAACCACGTATAATCGTTGCACTGCAAAAAAGCAAAAACAATCACCACAAAAATAAAATTGTTTGCACAGTGTTTTTAGTTCATTGCAAGAAAAACTTACCTTCTCTTTTTAGACTGTTTTTATTGTTTTATTTTGATAATATACACTTGTTTGGTCGGAGAGAAGAGTATGCCAATGAATTGTGGGTGTAGAGTAGAAGCAATTGTTGGCAGTTATTTGCAATATTAGGCAAGCACTTGAAAAACGTCACACGTTGTGTCGACCGCCGCTGCCACCGATTGATACAACGCTATTACTATAAACCGCTTCTATACTCAGCATATACCACAGATAGTATACAGAATAATGTGGTCAATAGGAGGCTGCAATGTGCCAATGAATTCTGCTGCTCGAATCTGAAGCATTTTTCCATGATTGGAAAAAAGTAGCCGTTATTTAGACGTGTATTTGGCGAGACACCGTACATGACGTCAGATTCACAAGTATACACACAAAACTCACAAAGACATACAAACTTCGGGGTTTTGTTCAATAGCATCTTATGTCTTTTTCCAAAACTGTATTTCTTTTTTGCAGTGAATTGATGTTGATAAACTCCGCGCGCGATAGGCTCAACTGCAAGCTATGCAACATAATCGTGATATGATTGTCTCAAACAATATCTATATAAAACAACCATAAACTATTAAGCGAGACCATGTCTGGTTTTGTAAGCAGTCTATTAAAGGCCGCGGAAATGAGTGATGATAATGTAGCCCCTATCGACACTAAAACTATCACAGCTAGCAAACCATCAACTGCAACTGCAACAATATGTAACCATAACAGTTCAGCATCAGTCTTAATGCGTCGTCGTAAAAGTAGTAACTCATCACTACCGCTCAAGAAGCGTATCAGTATGGAACTAATGAACAACAGTAACAACAATACTAACCTCCTCTATAATCGATCTGGCAATAGTCTATCAACATTAGGCATGACAAGTGTAACAGTTGCCAATAACAACAATAATACAGGCAATCGCCTTGACGATATTGCAGTTGGTGACAATAGCAGATCAGCCGCGGCCTATAACTCATCATTACCATCATCCAAGATGAATGAAACATGGGGCAATAACAACAACCTCCCTTCCTCTCTTACTAATACTAATGATTCACCTACCATTATATCATCCGAAACTACTACCACAACAGCAATAGCAGCAGCACCACCCTCGTCAGCAAGTAGTTTACTCCAATTAATGTATTCATCTATACCAAATACATTATCAAATCGACAGATGATGAATATGAATAGTAGAAGTTTCAGTGATGACATCTCTTCTTCCAATAACCACAACAATAAGAAGCGTAGTCTTTCATCAACAGCTGCTACTGCTCAGCATCAATCGTTTCCATCACAATTAGTAACATCATCACGTCCAACTAAACGAGTACGAAAAGAAAGATTATTACCATGTAAGGATGTTGATGGGAATGATATGACTATGGGCTACTTTAGTTCTATGTCTGCCAAGAAGTAATAGAGGTCTCTGTTCTATCAAGAAGTAGTGACGAAGAGATAGAACGTTCCACAAAGAATAAAGAAGGAACATATATATACACATGTTACAAAGGGAAAGAGATGTAGGTTCACTAAAAGAAGAATCATGAACCCCTCTTTTTCATACATGCCAGAGTAGAAGATGCCCCGCCCTCTCAAGAGATGTTAAGGTTCCATTTTGAAATGATAAACACAACAGGAACTCATCCGAAGAAGAGAGGAAGGCAGGTTCGTGTTTCAATCTCAAGACGTAAACATACCGAGTTCATATATATTGATCAAGTATACCTCCCTTTTCAAGAGCTCTATCCCAGATTATAAAGAGTAAAAGGTTAGCACTAATCCCAATCAGCTTTATGAATCAGACACATACTTACCAAATCGTCTGTGGCTGTATGGGTATTTATGCATATACGAGATGCAAGGATAGTTTTTTTAGACAAATATAGAACATTAAAAAAGAAGTAACATATCATGTTAAAGTCTAAGTCATTCATCTATACAGATCTAAAACAACTTCCATGTGAAGCTAGGCTCTAGAGATATGGTTAGAGAAAGAAAGGAAGAGAAAACACATGTATATGTATCACATTGTGGGTATGATTCTGTTTAATTTGATTGTCATTAGGCATGGTGTAGAGTCTCGTCTTTTCTCATCCCCATAAATCATCTCAGATCTTATCTCCTTAACATATACTTATTCTCGAACACTACTTGTCATGGTGTAGAGTCTCGTCTTTTCTCATCCCCATAAATCATCTCAGATCGTATCTCCTTAACATATACTTATTCTCGAACACTACTTGTACTCTCATAAAGATATCGCCAGATGCCCCCCTATATATGCCTACCTCCCATGATATCATTTATTATCAGAGACGTTGATTTAAAGTATACCAACAAAAGCTACAACAACACCAGCATAATATCCCATACTAACCAAGCCAGCCCCCGATGATGTCGATGTGTCTCCTCCTCCTTCCTCACCTGGACATGCAGTGAATGGTGACGTATAAGTCACACCATCGACGGTAGCAGTTACACTAAAACCGTCGTTGTTCATAGTATGCTCACCCTCCTTGGATGCAACACAAACTTCCACTCCATTATCTGATGAAGAACTCTTAGACCATTGTGATGAATGACGGGCAAGACCCTGAACAGACACATACTCCTGCTGATTCTGAACACGGTGTCTCATCAGCGGCGTTTACCGATGCAGCAAGGATGGAAAGGATTGCAATAGATAACTTCATGATGTAGTGATATACCTTTTGCAGCAGATTGAGACGAGTGTAGTAGCGTTGAAAGTGATGAGCGAACCCGACGTCCGTCTTAAATGACTCTAGGAAAGAATTGATTTTGCATAATGTCACTAGTATGTACCCCCTATGTACTCACCCTTGATAATCATATCTAAGTTACATACAGAGGGGAACTCAATAGGGAGCATCTAGTAAGCTGATAGATAATTAAATCTAAAATCTCTAGTTTACTGTCAAACCATATACAAAACAAAACCAAGATCATGTCTTGCCCTTTATCTACACTCTTTCACAATTTATACACTAAATACTACTCTACATCGGTGACCAACTCTGGTCAACCCACTATAGATTACCCAAGTCCACGACGGGAGGAGGATGGTGATGATGATAAACAACACTCTCATCTGAATCTGTATCACTATCTGTTGATTCAGCTGATCTGTAATTGTAATACGCATGTCGTCTCGGCAGTATCATTTCATCTTCTACTTCTCTATCATTATTATCTCCACTCACTACAAAGTATACTTCCACCCATCCACGTCCTTCACTTGCATCGGTATAATATGGATGTTGAGTTAACTTTGATACTACCTTGGTTATCATTTTGCCCCATACAACTAGTTGGAAACGGCCAGTGTAATCTATACCAGTCTCCTCTTCGTTATCATTATCTTCTTCTGTTGTTGTTCTAATACTACCTTCATTGATTATACCATTATCATCATGTTCAGTACCACAAATTCCAGTCCATACAGACATACCCCGTGCTCTAGAGAACCAACTACTTATACCCGACGGTGCAGCCGTACCACAATGTGCATCTAATCTAACACGTAACTTTGGATAACGTTTCATTAACATAGTAATCTGATGTATCCGATCTATCATATTTGATTCAATTTCTGTACTTGCAAATAGAAATGTTATACGATTATCATTCATAAAGTTTGTTGTGGTTATCCACTTTTCAAATATTGATAGTTGATGTAATGTTTTGATATTATTTGGGAAGAATATTCTTTCAGGTTTGCATGCAGGACAGAGGGATCTGTATTGACCCCTTACTCTGAGACTAATGACGTACTCTACAACTTGATTTGTCAATAATCTATCAGATGTTTGATCATCTCCTGTAGAAGTACTACTGTCATCATTAGCATCTTCTTCTCTTTTTGATGTGTGCGACGCTGACGGAGGAAGCAGTAACAATCGTCGAAAACGTTTGCAGGTAGATGCAAAGCTAACATATGATTCGGCACCGTATAATATTCCAATAGATTGTCCGATTGATTTAATTGCATCATCATTTAGCATATCCATATTATCGGGTCAAATCTTATTAGTATGTGTAGAATCAGATGATGAGAAGAAAATCCTGACAACTTTTATTATTATTCGTATCGAGAGGTATCGAGCTACAATAATAAGGGGCTATCTGGATGATCTAGGAGGGTTCACACTCAAATATGCTTCATCTATCCATCTTACGACGAGATAGCATATACCTATATACACATCTTTCATTAACATTGGAGTTCTGCGAGTAGTCATAGTAGTCAGCACCTCTCGGCCTTCATCACTCTCGGTCTCATGAAAAAATAGGATACCACTTATTTACACTGAACTTTTCATTCTTTTGTCTCATTGCTATTGAGAAGTGAATGGCGTACCTATACCGAGAATGGCGTCTTGCTTTTAGAAAGTGTGTTAGCGGAGTTGATATTATATTGCAAGACGGTGAACTTGGTCATGATGATGTTTCAAGTCTCGTTAATACGTCTCGCATAAATTATAAACACTGAAGACTGATAAGAAGAAGACACACAACACATAAATAGACACATAAACCACTCCACAACCTTCTACAACATGAAACAACTATCACAAATTATCATGATACTATACGCTGCATTTCTGACTACTATTGTCGCTACTACACTTCAATGTAAAGATGACGAAGCATTACTCGAGGTGACATACACACTATCTGAAGACGAATGGAAGGAGAATTTACCAGGATTAGATTCTTCCTACCAGAATCCTAAACTCTCTGTGCAACCATCAGGTAACTATGGTATGTTCAATTCATCTACGGTTATCAAGTATGAAAACCATACAAGTTTGGTAGATTATACGAATTGTATTCCAAAAGACGATGATGCATCATGCTTCCAAGTTAGTATATACATGTTACCTATTAAATCTTATGAGATAACATTCGATGGTACTGTAGTACAACATTCGGATCAAGATGTCTTCCATGATACGTATTATAATACTAATGATAAGAAGTCTATTCAATATCCCATCACTTCAATAGAACTTGGTGAAGGATGTTACCCCGTTTGCAATGATGAAGAACATCTCTTTGATCATCATCAGTTTTTGGGTTATGATAGTGACTTGAGCGGTGCGAGTACATCTCATCTCGATTATAATGTTAAGGATGATAACGATGTTGTTGTCCTAGATTGTATTTGGAAGAACTGCACACTCACTGGTCTTAGTAACTGGGCAGTCGGTGTATATCGATACCGAACTTGTCTCCCGGCTAAGAAATGTTACTCACTCCTTCTTGGTAATCAATACCCGTCAGTATATCCTACTGCAACATATGGACTACGTTACGACAATGAAGAGATAGCTTCACATAGTAATACTATAAGAGTTTCCCAGACATTCTTTGGGGATGGATGTCAACCAAGATGTAACGAGGATGAGTCTATTGTTCAGTTACTGGGTCACTTCTCAGGCTGTGGATTGACAACATCTCCCATTACCCTTGGTTGGAATATTAGCAAAGCAAACAATGAAGAATCATTGAAGGATGGGACTGTTAACTGCAATAATGCTACCTCTAATAACATTCTCTTTGACGAGTTTGTTTGTGTTCCTCGGGGAATGTGTACGTCAGTAGACTTTGGAGGTGACATTGAATATGGGGCAAACCTATACTATACGATTACCATGGATGATATTACCTATCGAAACAATGAAATGAGGGCTTATAATACTTATAATCCTGTAGAGAAGCAAAGGAAAACATTACT
>Ga0214479_100475_pt1 | contig 23543 bp, 17 predicted proteins | sample M1_20Mar14CPVII9_5_FD_165054 | JGI IMG/M metagenome (GOLD analysis project Ga0214479, IMG submission 165054) | Marine eukaryotic communities from Monterey Bay, California, United States - M1_20Mar14CPVII9sort6BwellE14 | ecosystem: Environmental > Aquatic > Marine > Unclassified | place: USA...
TATTTCAATCATAATTTCTCCCCTCTCCTCCTTCTTCCTCTCTCTTCTTCTTCTCTTTCTCTCTCCTTCCTCCTTTTTTCTCTTTTTTTCTCTTCCCCCCCTCTTTGCGTTTTTCTTCCCCCGGGTCTAGCTCTGTTGGCTTTGCAATGATAAGGCGCTAGTAGTACATTAAATAGCTCTTTACATTGCTGATATCCGCCTTTGAATATCGGCGGAATTGATAGGCTTTCAGCGTTATCAAATAAAGGATACCCTTAAGGATACACATATATACTTTTATTACATCATCACAAATATACTATTATATTATTTCTCCGAGTATGGCTGATTTAGATGATAGAATAGCCGCAGCATCAGCGGCTAAAAAGAAGAAGAAGAAGAAGAAATCAAAGTCATCTAAAAGTAAGAGTAAATCATCGTCATCGAGATCTTCTGTGAATAGTGATGATAGTGCACCCAAACTTAAATCTCCACCTGAATTATTGGCTTCCAACAATAATAATGATGATGCACCTAGATTGAAGTCACCACCCGAGGCGTTGGTTGGTGCGGTGGCAGTATCGAATGATAGTGTTAGTGATGCCGAGAGGGTAAAGTTTGGTAGTGGTCCGGGTGGTAGTAGTAGAAAAAGTAAGAAATCTAGTAGAGGATCTTCTTCTTCAACATCTGCTGATGCTAAAATGCCAGGTGCTTATAATGCAAGCCCATCCAATGTATCAAATGCTGAGCGTGTAAAGTTTGGAGCAGCATCAAGTAGTGCTGCTGTAACAATGCCCGGTGCACAAGCGGCATTACCATCTGATGTATCTGCTGGCGAAAGATTGAAATTTGGAGTAGGTACATCAAGTGCAGCAGCTTCAATGCCAGGAGCACATGTCGAACATGTATCGGAATTATCACCTGCAGAACGACTTAAATTTGGGGATGGATCAGCAGCAGCAGGTGCTACCAGTATGCCTGGAGCACAATCATCAAATAGCATGTCAAATGCCGAGAGAGGTGAGTTTAGGTGTATTGTATTGTATTTTAGTTTTATGTACATATATTCATTAATTACATTGCTTGCTTTAATCAGTCAAATTTGGAATGGACGAGGCATCATCTTCGCCAGTAGCTGGAGCTGCATCAGTGCCAGGAGCTCGAGCCGAGAGGACAGAAGATTTATCAAATGCTGAAAGAGGTAAGATTGTGTTATTTAATCAATTTTGTGTTTATTTATTTGTTGGTCATGTTGTACATAGAAGAATGATATTGATGATGGTGTCATATATCATTCTTGTTTTTACAGCACAAAGCTTTAGGTCACACGCTGTTGATCCGGGTACTGGCCTAACACTTCCGGTGGCAAGGCCGATATCACAGAGATCTATCAATAATGATAAAAAGGGAGATTGTTGTTGTTGCAACATTCAATAATGAAGACTCATTGTGCACTTTTCTTTATGTCATCCAATAGTTAAATTTGGATCAAAGAGGAGCAGTGACTCTGCCAAGAAGCTGGGAGCTAGTGCAGCGTCAGCCAGAGACGTGTCTGCTGCCGAACGAAGTAAGTATTTATTTATGTTTCTATTTAGCTGCAACAGGAAAGATGTATCTCATCTTTATATGGATTACTCATTATATCATCAGTGAAATTCGGAAAGTCGTCCGAATCAGCAGCTTCAATGCCTGGAGCTAAGTCAGCTAATGATAGTGATGTGTCTAATGCTGAACGAGGTTAGTTGCTACTCCGTTTTCCATCTTATTGATATGAATATTATCTTACCCTTATCTCTCTGCATGTGTACACAGTGAAATTTGGAAAAGGGGCCAAAGTTCCAGGAGCTCAATCAGCCAAAGATAGTGATATGAGCCCAGCGGAGAGGGTAAAGTTTGGGCCGTCTTCAGAATCAGCATCAAGTCGAGTACAAAGTGCTTCAAATGTTGATGTCAGTAATGCAGAACGATTGAAGTTTGGTGGTGGAGAGGAAACAGGCAGTGGAGGTCTTGGACGAGGAGCACATGATGGTAGTCAAGTTGCCGACAGTAATGCTGTTCGATTAAAGTTTGGTGCAGCGTCAGAACCAGAATCAACCGACTCTTCACGAAGCTCCTTGGAAGAAGATGAAGAAGAAGGACTGGAGATGCAAGAGAAAGAGGACAGTGATGATGCTAAGTACGAGAAGAAGAGGAGGAAAAAGAAGAAGGAGGATGATTTCAAGCAAGACTCTTTTGATGATGTAGTAGGAAATGATATGGTTTATGACGAAGATGGAGAGGCATATGATCTTCAACCTGTTGATGATCCGTATGGCATGCCAACTATGGAAATCGCAAGAGATTCGGATGGTAAAACGAAAAGAGATGATGGTTGGCGTAGTCTATGTGCTATATGCTCATGTATATCATGTGCAATTATAATTGGTTTGTCAGTTGGCTTGGCGAGAGCTGCTAGTAGCAGTTCAAATGAAGTATCAACGCCAGTGGAAGTGAAGGTGACGTCTCCACCTTCTAAAACTCCGACACTAACGCCAACAAAAGCACCCGAGGACTTTACTTGGTGCTATGAATCGAATGAGTCCATGGCGTTGGAAGACGATAACTATCTCTCAATTAGATCGACACTAGTTAACTCAGGTATATCAACCAACGAAGAGTTTGCAGATGATGCATCCTATCAACGGAAGGCTTTGTGCTGGCTATCATTTGGTGATAGGTTAGAGCTTGATGCATCTGATCCATTCCTAGAGCAACGATATGCACTGGCAGTCATATATTACCGCTTCAATGAACCAAGTCTCCTAGAAGCCGAGGGATGGCTGTCTGGGAAATCAGAGTGCAGTTGGAATCCTAGCATCGAGTGTGATGATAGAACAGATACAACCGTCACGAGACTTGACCTTCGTGGTGTTGGATTACAAGGTCCACTGCCCAATGAAATGAGAGTACTCCGTGATGTCACCTATCTTGACTTGTCGTCTAATGAGCTTGACGGAGACATATCCGACATTACTGCTGATTGGTCACATTTAGAGGAACTTCGGCTATCATCCAACTTCTTTGGCAATTTCCCCTCAGCGATTCAAGCTTGGAGAAACCTGAAGTACTTTGACATGTCATCAAATGAATTAGAAGGTCCTATACCCGAGGACTTGGCGTTACTAACTCAGTTGGAGTTCTTAGATCTTGCTGCTAACGCATTCAATAGTACAATTCCTGCTGTCTTGGGAGATATGGCAGCACTTGAGTCATTATATCTACACAGCAATGAACTAACAGGTTCCATGCCGGACTCTGTATGTGCTCTCCGAAGTAGCTCATTGAAACATCTGAGTGTTGACTGTCGAATACCTGCGCCTGAGGTGACATGTGACTGTTGTTCGGTATGTAATGACTATGATGTTGATAGAAGTCCATTCGATTAAGTTCGTTAAGGCGACTGAGTGAGGTGTTGTGTTTATACTGTACTGAGATATACCGGCAATGAAGTGAATATTAAAGCTAATGATACAGACATACAGTTGTATTTGACAAATATTAAACATATGCTATTTTACAATCTAGGATGAGCTGAGAGTGTGTTCTCTACCATGTGATATCCTACCCTTTCATATCGGAGAAGGGGTAACTAAAGCTGATTTCTTCGAAGCTTCGACAAAGCCTTTCCATATTGGTTTCAGTACTTTATTTCTAAATCCCTTCTTCTTTCTTAATGCTTCCTCTTTTAGTTTGTTTTCACGGTCTACCTTCTCTTGTTCTGCTCGTATTATGTGTTGTTGAATCATTAAAGCGTACTTCTTCTTTCTTTCTATCTTTGATTCTTCTAGGTGTGTTTCTATTGTACTCTCCTTGTCTGTGTAAGACCATCCTAGACTTTTCCGTCTTAGTTGGGTGTCGTGCTCTTCTTCTTGTCCTTGATCCTGTTGTTCATTGGCGCCCTTGTTTTCATCGTCATCGTCATAGTAGTCGTCGTCGTCGTCTAGCTCATCAACTAAATTATATTCTCTTATATTGACTATGGAAAACCGTACAGACTTCTTTGACTCCGATATGCTTTCATTATCGTCATCGGATATACTATTATCGGTTGGTATAGAAGTCAAGTCTGTGTGGTCTGTATTGCTTATCTGAGAGGAGCTAGATTTTCCTAAATCGTCGTCATCGGTGGCGACTAAATTATCTTGGCTAGTATTCATCATTATATGTGGCATTTTACTATATGATTTGTTGCAATTGAATTAGTATTAATTAATTATCATCTTCATTTATGGCTCGCAGTCGTGAACGAGCACATGGTGTTTGATACGATCATTCACCTCGCCACTACATAGGTAAACTGCTTGCTCAGCATTATTATTTGCTGAGTCAATAAAGTTTGAACAGCATCGAACATATCACAGAGATGAAAGCAATATTAGATTCGAAGCGAAGTATCAAAATAAGGTCGATTCAGAGACCGTCTGGGATAAAGAACTGGCCTCGAGGGCAGTTGTAGAATTTGTTGTGCCCTAATAATTTACCAAGAATTGTTAGCGGCAAAGCCCATACCTATCATCATACAACATCCCCTTCAATTTAACCCTAACATCCTCCTACATTGATATCTCTAATAATTGTCAGTGACGTAGCATCAACTAATTATACAAAGTCAAAAGATACCAAAATAGATTCTAAACTCTCGATAACTAACTCGACACATAAAATCTTTATTTTCTACTATGAGGAATAATTATCCAGGACAGAGTACATTGCAATATAAGGCCAGGCCCATGGGTTATGCAGAGATGCTTCAACAAAGGGAGAAGGCAAGAGGAGAGGAGGGTAAGTTATGTTGTGTTATCTATATTAATTAATTTCAATTGTCGGGGATATCCGATGGGCTTATTCGATATGAATTGCTTGTGTTGTTGTTTTGTGTGTGAATGTGAAAGAGAATAAGCATGTAAACCCATATATATATATATAGTTGCAAGTATTTTGGTATATATCATATCATATCATGTTTCAAATATCTTCATACTATATTATTGCAATATGTTCATATCTAATGCATAATATCTTCTCCCTACTCCACTCTATCTCATCCTCCCCCATAAACACAACACAGTTCTAAAGAATGATAGCAGTATTAATATGAGAAGCGGTAATCGTCGAGCAAGTGGTACTGTTATATCCACTGGAAGAACAAAGGGTTACGGTGAAATGTTGCAAGCACAGGAAGCTGCACGTGGAGAAGAAGTCATTAAAAATGACAGTAGTGTTGTTATGCGTTCTAGTATTGGTCATCATGGAAATGATACTGTCGTGGCATCTGGTGGAAGGACACAAGGATATGGTGAATATCTTCAACAACTTGAGAAAGAACGTGGTGAGGAGGTTATAAAGAATGATAGCAGTGTAGTTATGCGTGCATCTCTTGGTCATCATGGAAATGATACTGTAGTTTCATCAGGGGGGAGAAATCAAGGATATGCGGAACGCTTACAAGCAGAAGAGGCAGCTCGTGGTGAGGAGGTAATTAAGAACGATAGTAGTGTGAACATGAGAAGTGGTAATCGTCGAGCTAGTGGCACGATAGAAGCATTAGGAGGTAGAGGTCAAGGGTATGCAGAACGTCTGCAAGCCGAAGAAGCTGCCCGTGGGGAAGAAGTCATCAAAAATGATAGCAGTGTAATTATGCGTCATTCTATTGGGCATGCTAATGATACAGTAGAAGCCTATGGTCGTGATTACCAACGTGGTATGAAGGAGGGTTCTAAGGGATATGCCGAAAGGTTGCAAGAGCTTGAGTTAGAGAAGGGAGAAGAGCCAATCAAGAATGATAGTAGTGTGGTTATGCGGGCGTCTATGGGTCATCATGGAAATGGTACAGTAGAAGCAGGAGGAAGAAGTTCCCAAGGATATGCTGAACGCTTGCAAGCAGAAGAGGCAGCTCGTGGCGAGGAGGTAATAAAAAATGACAGTAGTGTAATTATGCGATCTTCTATTGGACACGGGAGTGATACGATTGAAGCGATGGGATGCGACTATCAACGAGGACTGCGGGATGCAGATAACGGGACATATGTTTCAAAAGATAGTGGAGGAAGTGATTCTAACTCTAGTCCGGCAGGTGGTAATGAAATGTTGGATATGCTTGATAAAGAGAGGCGTCAAGAACTAGCAGAGATCATGAACAACAAGTCCTTGAATAAGGAGGAACGAAAAGCTGCGATGGATGAAGCGAAAGAAAGGTATGCTGATATGGCTGAGGCTTTGTTATCATAAGTAAGTCTTGGTGTGAAGAGAAAGTAATCATAAGTATTCAAAAATGTTGGGGGAGGCGTACTCATAATATGAAGGGGAATAGGAGTCGATTCTGAAGGTTGTTATTAGATTAATATACTTAAGAGCAAATGAAGTGTGAGTTGGCAAGTAATAAGAGAAATGATATGTGATGCCTAATAGTCAAAGTATGTACATAGAGCCAGAGACTGAGCCAGACTCCTCAAAAATCAAGGGAGTGTTTTGCCATAGCGGTATCCTTCATTTTTACACTCTCATAATTTTTCACCACTCATTCAATTGACGATTGAGGCAAGGTCGATATTCGATATTGGATTAGTATACATATACATACACCCATCATGGCAATAAAGTACTGGACTGCTCACATAATCATAATGTCTGCATTTGCTCTATCTACAATCCGAGTATCTATTAATGCTTTTCAATTTCCATCAAGAACATTATATAAAAGATGGGCATCGTCTGCAGCTTATGGACGTACAACATTTCGTCACCCCCCAGGTGATATGTCATGGCGTATGACTGCATCCTCTGATGATGCATCAACATCTGCTCCTTCTATCGATACATCTACTGAGACTGCACTGCAACAATATCAAAATAAAAACAACTTGGATGATCAAGTATTCAGTGCTATATCAGCAGATGGGGGGCTGAAAGTTACAGTGGCTACAATTCGAAATTTACTAAATGAATTCATGATACAGGAAAGTCCAAGTTTGTGTTGTTTTGTTGTATGTTATGGTGTGTTTGCAAGCAGTGTGTACTAACATGTGTTGCTTCTCTTTCATCTTCATAAACTGTGAAACGCGCATCTTCCAGCACACAATGAATGCAGTACCTGGAGATGCTTTAGGACGAGCAACCCTATGTGCTCTAATGTCGAGTAATGGTATGCAGGAAGAACAAATATTTCAATTAACATTCAAGAGTGACGGACCAGTACGGGGATGTGTTGCAATTGTTAATGGCCGCGGAGAAGCAAAAGGATATGTTGGCAATCCTAGTCTTGGAGATGATTTCACTTTACAGGAAGCTATTGGAACAGGAACTGTCCAAGTAGTAAAGAACCATCCAGATTGGCCTAATCCTTACAATGGTATTACACAAATTAGGCATTCTGATATTGATCGTGATGTTGGTATATATCTAGCTGAAAGTGAACAACGATCATGCGCACTGGCAGCTGCTACTAGTTTCAATGGAATTCTCTGTACTGCTGCAGGCGGTTATCTTGTTGAAAGATTACCTGATTGTTCGCCAGACACAATGAATCACATGGAGCGCAATCTTGCCAAACTGATCGAGATGAATGGTGAAGATGGAGAGTCACTACCAACAAACTTAATGTTGGAAGGTAAAACTCCTGTTGATATTGCTTCAGTGTTATTAGATGGGCTAGGCATGGAACCCCTTAATCAAGTAAAACCTTCACCAAAATGTCAATGCAGCGAAGAAAAGTTAATCAGAAGTTTGGTACTAATTCCAAGAGAAGAAGTTGATACCATATTGAGAGAGGAGGGCAAAGTCGAAGCTCGCTGTGAGTTCTGTGGAAAAGTGTATATAATGGGGCCAGAAGAGGTCGAGAAGAAACTCGCACAAGTAAAGGGTGATGCCTCTATTGATTCGGAATGGGAAAATGAGGAGTTTAAGAAAGAGGAAAGTTGATCACAACATACACTAACACATATGGACAAAGTGTCATATAATAATGTAAATAAGCTAGCAGCAGATTGAGTCGCATTGCTTTCGTTTCACTAGGCTTATACCTGTACTATTACACAACAAGGCTATTACTTTCTCGGAGCACCCAAACATTACCACATTTCAACTGGTTTGGTCCCTCCTCTCAACTCATTTCAACCTCCACATCAAAACCATACTGCTTGAGCAGAGGAATCGCATTCTTTTGCAATTCTTCCTTGTTCATGTTATCAATTGGAAGCTTGCGAAACTTGTGAAGAAACTCCATAGCAGCAGCTTTCTTTTCACTTTCTTCGTGTCCTTCTTCACTACTCCCATCTTCCTCTGCCTCCTTTGACCTTTTCTTGTAATCGAAATTCTCCAACTGCTTTGCCTTTCGCTTGGCGTCAGATATGATAGAGTTGGGCATGTTTGCCATCTCAGCAACTTGGATACCAAAACTTTCAAGGCAAGGACCGGGTCGGACTTCATAGAGAAAGGTTAGACCATTTTGTCCGTCACTGCAAGCAGTAACATGACTATTTGTAACTGCTGCCTCCTGCTCTTCCAAAGCTGTGAGTTCATGAAAGTGTGTGGCAAATACAGTCATGCATCCAATCTTTTGAACAATATGTTCTGAAATTGCCTTGGCCAAACCGTAGCCGTCGAATGTTGATGTTCCTCTTCCTAGTTCGTCAATGATAATGAGACTACGCTTGGTAGATGTGCGTAGAATAGATGAAGCTTCCAACATCTCGGCCATGAAGGTGGATATACCACGATCTTGCGAATCCCCAGCGCCAACGCGAGCGAGAATGTGATGAACAATATTGATCTTAGCTGATGAACATGGCACAAAGCTACCAATCTGGGCCATTGTAATGATAGCCCCAAGAGATCGGATATAAGTGGATTTACCACCCATGTTAGGCCCCGTCACAAGAAGGAATGAAGATTCACCAAATACTAGGTTGAAATCATTTGCAATGAAGTTCATATCATCTTGCAGCTCGACACATGGATGCCTAGCTTCCTTGAGCTCAATACCCAAGCCTTCCTCTTCCCCATCAGTCATCTCAGGCCTGCAATACCCATTGCAACTGTATGCTGCAACATGAGCAAATGATGCAATAACATCCAACTCAGCCAACAATACCGAGAGTCGTTCCAGTACTGGCACATATGTACTGGCTACCTCCATACACTTGTTTACAATATCACGCTGCTTATCTTCATATTCCATCATCAAATCCTGCTTTTTAGTGCCCAACTGTTCCAATTCTTTAGTTGAGAAGTATACCCCGTTCTTTAGAATTCGGTGCACCCGAACGCCATGATCTTTCATATCTTCAAGTAGCTTTGCATCATTCGTATTGGTAACTCTGAACTGCCACACACACGCTGTGTTGGCATTCGATTCGACGTCTTCTAGTCTGACCTGGTTGTTACCCTTTCCACTAGCTTCAGACCACAGTTCATTCATCTCATCATGAATATTTTGTAATTCCTGATCGATACCAAGAAGCTCCTGCTTGACATCAATAAGTTCTTCATCCAAATTGGGCTTTACAATAAAGTCACGAGGTGCGGCATCAAAATCAAGTACCTGTTCGGCAAGAGCAGCAGCCTTCTCCAATTCCTGAAATGACTTCTCAAACCCTTCATATGCAGATCGAAGGGCACAAGCACCCATTAGATCCTCTTCCCCATCTCCTTCATTATTTTCCATCATTAATGCTTTCATAACTTCCAACAAGGGAGGTAAATACGTATCAGCAATTTGATGCAACTGATATAACGACTGTAATGCCTTGGAAGTATTGGCAATACCACGTCCCCTCTCCTCTCTCAATTCAATTGCTGCCCTCCCATCAGCAATTAATCGATAGCCAAGTTTATCAATATCAACTGCACGAAAGGCATTAAGTCCCTCTTCACGTAACCGATCACGACCAATACTATCTTCTACTAATTTGGCAACAGCATTCTGTCTGCGTAATATAGCTTGCAGATTGACTAATGGCTGACGCAACCATACTTCCAATGTACGACTACCCATGTTTGTTTTACACTGATTCAATACACCAAACAAGGAATTATTACCTGTATTACCGCCAGTAATTAATGCTGCACCACTACCAGTCCTGGGTGGTAATAAGTGAATAGCCTCGGCTGCCGTACGATCTAATGCGAGGTGTGAAGTCAATGTCCCCGCTTCAATACGATATGTACCCAATGTTTCATCACTATCATCACAATAGGATCTATCAGCTGAAAAGTAATGCCCCAAACACCATTGTACCATTGGTTCTTCAGCCAAATGCTTATCACCACGATATGCCAAGTGTGCCTCAGATGTTTCACCACCCAATAAGTGAATTATTGTTGAATCAGCCAATGATGTTGCCTTTGATTTGGACAATGTTGATAAAACATGAACCGATAAATCACTTCCGGTACCATTTGAAACATCATTTCGTGATTCCAACACAACCATTAACTTTGATAATAATTCCTGTATTTCGGCAGCCGATTTCTTGGAACCATTTTTCTTATCTGGTGTTTTATTACTATTATCGTCAGGAGATTCGGTAGAGGCTACATATACAGTCCCAACGGGTGCTAATCTTGTTAATAATGCATCAACATTGGCAAATGAACGTCTATCATCTAGGAATGTAAAGTATTCAAGTTTATACCGTGTTTTATCATTCAAATTGTTTCGTTTGTGTGGTAATCTTGCTACTATTGATAATTTAGCCGTGGAGGAATCTTGTGTTGAATTTCCACTTGCTGTTTATTTGTTTATTGTGTTGTATAATTTAATAAGGGTAAGACGATATATACGATGATGGAGTCAGCAATAGGTTTATACAAGCAGTTCACCTGCACCATCTCGAAACCAATGACATAAAATATAACAACCCCTCAACAATAATCTAAGGTTTATTGAGCAGTTCACCTGCACCATCTCAATTCAACCACCAATGACAACAAAATAACATACCCTCAACATAGATATACACATCTATCACACTAAAAATCACTCACCTGTTGTAGCGCTCCTACTAAGGAGTATAGTAACAATTGCCGCCTCTGATGAGGGGATATCAAACTCCTCTTCAGCCTGCATCCTCCGATTAATTTGTAGTGCAACAAAAGCAATCTTCCAAAAAATTATATTACTTAATGGGTTATGAGTCAAAAGTAGGATACCGTAGTATTTACCATCACTACTTGCTTTTTACAATACATACTTTCAGTATTCGAAAATGATGATGTCTAACTTTTATATTCTCTATCACTTTAGCTTTTATCCAAATATATCATCTCCTTTCGTTTGATTGCATCCAAGCCAACGCTGTTCAACATTCATTTGCTCCTCTTTTTTATACGACGCTATTCTTACTTCTCCGTCTTTACCAAAGAGCCAGATTACAAGATTGTATCTTTTCCCACTACTACCAGTCTTACCTTTGGAAGCTGTGATGGGTAAAGATCCATGTCGATGAGAACCAAGATGAATGATACCCATTCCTGGTGAGAACCTCACAGTTCCTCCTTCATCATCATCTTTGTCACTCTCATTACCCGTCCACTCTTCAGTAGGATATCCACAAAAGTATACTTCTGATCCATCATAGCCTTCATCTGGTAGGTTTAGATTGATATTGAGTGTAATAACTGAGGCGTCACGGTGCTCTTTTAGCTCAAAATCCTTGCTTTTGATATCATCATTACCATCTTGATCGTCATCGCTACCATCATATCGAATTGTAAATGCAAAGTATTCGATATCGTCGTCACAGTCAATTCTATCAGGATATAGCATTCTACCCACTGGTCTTACAACTCGATTGATAATCTCCTCTTCAACCAATTGTACTAGCGACTTGACAGAGACTGCACCATTTACATTGGAATCGATTATAAACCCATTTCTATTCATACCGTTCGGACGACGTTTTGGTATCTTACTACTACTGGCCAAATCAAGAAGATTTCTGATGTATGATATACCGGAGGGAGTAAGCAGTTGAATAGAATACACACCCTTGGGAAGCAGTTGATCATCAGTTTTTGCCTTCCAAAGAGATCTTACTTGTGATTCATTCTCCTTTGTTGGATGTTCAAATGTATTATCTAATACTTTTGATAATGTAGGATTGATAAAATCATCATTATTAGTAATATCAAAGTTGTTTTCCCATTCTTTCCATGCATCTCGGAGCAATTGTCCGTGCTCATCCCAATACTCTGCATCTTCAAACTCTGGAAGATGTGCGTTATCATAGTTTATAATGATGAAAGAGAGAGAGGGTTGCAACTTCTGTTAGTACCCACCACCGCAATCAAAGGAAGACAGAATAAGTTCAAATGAAGTGTCCACATCGCCTATAGACTTCATTAACACACGAATTCATAATATGATGAAACAATACTAACGCGGACTTTCCTGCATATTTAGTAGCTTGTGGCATCGGTGGATGTAGGCTCCGTGCTTGTTCTAGAGGTGATGTATCTGTTGAATCATTGCAACTAACATCATCAACAGAGGTATCAGTAGCCATAAAACTATCGACACGAAGTACTATAAGTAGTACTAGCAATACTAAAGTGATAAGGTGCATCATCTTTGCAAAAGATACGGTAATCTTTGTGCATAAGATATGATCAACTCAACTAACACCGAGGCGATTCCCACAACAAGTATATACAACTACTTTATATTTCCACCCATTATAAGGTTGCAAACGTGCACCAGTAGAGGCGTGGAATGGTAATAGAAGCTGTCATGTTTATTTGTGTTATGTGTTCTCTCGTTCCCATTTCAATATTCCACTTGTAAGACAATTTGATGATATCGCAAAGATCAAAAACACTTGCTTGAGATATCGCATATAGAAATCCAGACTATTGTTGTAGGCCCCACGCCACATCTTACCATTTGCTATTCGTATACCGTCATAACGTCAGTAGATCAGTTTTACCGTTCTTTTGAAAATGGTGGCAGGAGAACCAGAGAAGTGAAAGCTTATAAAGCACTGTCGATTTACTTGAACACAAAAAAAATCTACCACTATGTCTCGTCATCGTAACATGCATAACCTCGATGAGGATGATTATGGATATGATGATGACTATTATTATGACGATGATGATGAATATTATTTAGAACAACAGCGTGAGAAGGAACGGAAGCAGAAGGCAGCAGCCGCGAAGAAGGCAAAGCAAAATCAAGTTAAACAGCATATTGCAAAAGCGGCAGCACAAACTAAACCTACAAACAAAAAGAGTGGTGGTGGTATATCTGTTGATACTAATAAGGCTTCTTCAAAGAAGAAGAGTAATGTATCATTCTCTGTTGCAAAACCTCCACCTGGTTTGAGTGTTGAACCAGCTAAGAAAAGTGCACAAGTACTATCTACAGTATCTGAAAGCAACAACAGTACATCCAACAAACAAGCTCCAATACCACAAATACCACCAAAGATCTTAACTGCATTACGATCTCTAACCAGTGGTGGTAAGAAGAACAATAACAATACCAACAATAATATACGTTCTCATCTATCCCTAGTCATATTAGGACATGTAGATGCAGGCAAGTCAACACTCACCGGTCGGCTCATGTTGGCACTAAATCATGTTACACAACGTCAATTACAAAAGTATCAAAAGGCATCAACTGCAATTGGTAAATCATCATTTGCATTGGCATGGTTTACCGATGAAGATGAAAGTGAACGTGAACGTGGAGTAACTATTGACATTGCAACCAAGTTTGTTAAAACGAACAAATATGATATAACAATACTGGATGCTCCGGGTCATAAGGATTTTATACCCAATATGATTAGTGGTACTGCTAGTGCTGATTGTGGTTTATTAGTTGTTGCTGCTACCACCGGTGAGTTTGAAGCAGGGTTTGCCAAAGGCGGCGGGGGTAACGGTAATGCTTCTGATCGAACATGTGGTCAAACACGTGAACACATCGTATTGTCACGAGGATTGGGAGTGACACAATTCGTTGTGGCAGTGAATAAATTGGATGCAGCTGATCCTGCATGGAGTAAAGATCGGTTCGAGTATATACAATCATTAGTATTAGATTATTTAAAGGAGAATGGATTCAAAGAGGCTAGAATCAGATTTGTTCCAGTAAGTGGTTTAACCGGCGTCAATGTATCAAAAGAGGGAAAGGTAGAAGATGAGGAGGGATGGAAGGCATTAAGAAAGTGGTATACTGGGCCTACGCTAGTTGAGGCATTAGATAGCTTTGTACCAGCCAAACGAGAGTTTGAGAAACCATTACGAATTATTGTTACAGACGTATCATCGGAAGGCAAGAATGTTACTGTTCGTGGAAGAGTAGCACAAGGATTTGTTCGCATGGGAGATGGAGTTGTAATATTGCCAGTGGGTGATGAAGCCAGTGTTGTTCGAGTTGAGAGAGGCAAGGCTGCCAAAGAGGGTGCTTCTCCATACTCATTTGCTACGCCTCCGACAAAATCTGAGGGCAATAATGAGAAGGATATTGATGATATACCCGAATTCCAGAACTGTGCATTAGCGGGGGATATTGTTGAACTATCTCTCTCGGGTATTGATCCAGCTAGGATAACAACAGGTTGTGTCATATGCAATCCTCATCCATCACTACGACCGACAGTGAAACGAAAATTTGAAGCTCGAGTAATGGTCATGGAACGATTAACAGTACCAATTATTCGTGGATCTCAGGTACTCCTGCATATGCATAGCATCGATGTTCCGGCTGTACTTAGCAAGTTGGTATCATCAGAGAGAAGAGGTGATGCAAAGCCACGACAAAATCCAAGAGTGCTTACTGGGGGTATGACTGCAACTGTGGAAATTACCTTGAGTGAAAAGATAGTAATAGAAGCTTCGAATGAGTGCAAATCATTAGGAAGATTTGTACTTAGACGAGGTGGAGATACAATTGCTGTCGGTTTGATAGATAAAGTACTCGGTTAATCTATAACCATTAGGTAGACTCGGGTGGTCTTCTATACAGGCAAAACGAACATATACCATCAGTCGATCTTGACACTTCTCTAAAGTCGGAACTTTCCAATGTATCTAGAAGGAAATAAGCAATTGCAGCTGCCTCTTTGTTTGCTCTCCGACCGACAGACATATTAATATGAGTCAAATGAACATCAACTGCATTATCATGTTGCAAAGCTTCTTTATATATCCGTTCTCCTCCTGCAACCCAAACATCTACATCATTGGATGAAGAACCGTTAACTGATTCTTTATCACTGCTTTGCAATATCTTTGTTGATGCCACATCCAAAGCATCTTCAAATGAATGTGCTATTATAATTTGTGGGCGATCTGATACTTTATCAGATGTACTAGATTTAGCCAAATCTTTAATATTCATTGTTTTAGAGACAACTATGCATACACGAACATGCTTAACATGACCACCAGTTGGGTCTTCATCTGCAAATGTCTTCCTACCGACAATGAGTACTTTATTTCTAGTCAAATTGATAAAGTGAGTTAGATCTTGTGGTATACTCTTCCAAGGAAGACGGCCATTTACTCCAATTATACCATCTTTTGACAATGCTGCAACTATACCAAATTTTGATTGCTGATTATGATTTGTATAAGAAGTACTAGTATTAGAGTAACATTTACTATCATAAACAAATGATGTAACTTTGTTGTGTGATATGACTTTGTGATGTAGAAAAGTTGATGTTGGATGAAACTGTTGCCTCCAGATCTTAGTCATATATGCTGATCTATATGAGCTACCAATACAGCAAGTGCATATACTAGTGTACATCGGATATTAGAGTTTACATGATGCTTTAGTATAGGCAATAAGTTGGCTAACAGATAAGTGATAGGGGGGTGGGTTGAGTGAATGAATAAACAGCGATACAACGACAACGAGTGTATCTTTTTGGCTTCAACTTTTTGAACTCAACTATTTTGATATCCTAGCAACTTTGACACCTCACGGCGGCTGGTAAAACAAATAATAGGATGAAGAATAATATAATTATATTGGCCGCTATGGCCTTGGTAAACATGTATCATACAGGGGTTTATGGATTTATATCGCCTCACCAATCAACCAGGATACCAAAACAAACACAAACATATGATCATTCTGTCAGAAGAACAATATCACCTACTACTATCAGAAGTAGCTCACCACTTACAATACACAAAAGAAATACAATATCTACATCTCTTCAAATGGGGTACAATCTACCTCCATCGGGAGGTGGCGGTGGTAAATCGGATTTGGAAGCTCTCATACCAACAATCGTATCAACAGTGCTAATCGTTGCATTCTTCGCATCTCCCCTTGGAGGAATATTCTTTGCTGTCTTCAATTCAATCTTCCTATTGGCATTATTAACTCCTTTTGTCTTATTTGGGGGATTTCAATTCTGGAAGGTACGTGATGAAGGGGTTGGCTGCCGGTTGCAAGTTGGAAGGTGTATACTATTTGTTCATTGAAAAGAAATACTCACACGACATATATATACTAGACATTTTATACAATAGAAGAACCATGCCCTAGTTGTGGTGCAATACCTGTACGGGTATTAAAGAGTGGAGAACCATCAGTTTGTTTAAATTGTGGAGCTTATAGTCGAGCCAATGCGAAAAAAGATGGTTTAGAACTTTGTAATCCAAATGATATGATGGGTGGTGGTAGTACATTGTTTGATTCATTGTTCGGTCCTAATCCAATGAATTCTGGTATGGGTAATGAATCATTTGAATATACGGAATCTAATGTTGAGGTTAATGTCAGTCCTGAAAAGAAGAAGACAAATCCAGCTAAGAAGGCCAAGGGTCCAATTATAGATGTGGAGGTTGAAAGAGACTGAAGATATTACATTGCTGAGGTATGTAAGTGTTGAGCACGCTCGAGGCGAAAATGACAAGTATATGGATTCCTTGAATAATGGGGAAAGCTATTGATCAATACTCCCTAAGAACAACTTAAATGCGCCTTTGGATGGTAAAAATGATGAAAGGATAAATAATCCAATGCCCAAGAATACAACCAGTTGTGTTTTGTCTTCCAACCGTATGCATTATCATTAGCAGTGCATATTAAAAATTGCCCTCTTGCCCCTCATGCATCATGAATCCATCTGTTAGCAACCGACCCCTTTCCTTTCTCATTGTTCCCTTTACATCAACAGCTCAACCTTCCCCTCAAGTACCAAATCCCTAATTTGTTTATACATGACAATTAAGTATGACCCAGCAGCATGTTCTTGGATATTATCTCCATAATCATCTTCATCATTTGCCAAATCTTCATTTAAAGCGCTGGGTTCTCCACTCACATCAATACTAACAGTTTCAATAACATGACAAAAAACAAACTGTTCAAGATCGGGTGAATCAATCATTTCTGGTTCATCCAATTTCTTCCATGCTTCTTTAGGTAAGTGATCAAGTACTGTTCGTCGGTAATGCTTTTCAAGAAGCTCTCCATATTGTCGAAGGTATGTACTCTAATATTGTTTACACAATTGAGTGGGATTGGTGAGTAAAATATAACACAATAAAATCACCAAATCATATCCCCAAATCAACATATTAATATATAAGTATAACATTCCAACAAATACTCACCTCTTCCTCTGTCATTCTATCAATCAATGTCCTATTATGCAATGCATGATTCTCAATCTTTGCCATACGAGTCCTAGCCAAATCCACCAACATAAATCGTGTCCTATCTAAATCCATTTTAGTAATCTGTGCAACCAATGATGCCACCTCACCGGATGCTGCATCACGCGATTGACGTTGTGACTTAGACCTTTGCAATAATTCATCAATAACTTCCTCCTTCTGCGCCAAATCTTCAACATTCTGTGCAATAGTTTCAGCATCGGCTGGTAATAATTCTGGACATGCTAGTTCAGACATCCATAATCCTTTAAGTTGTTCATAATCTGGATTAATATTCTGATCTTCGTCATCTTCTTCTTCATTATTATCATTATCAAGATCGGAATCACCTCCTTTTTGATAATCTCGTTCTTCATCACCTGCACCAAACTCATTATCTTCTTCCATTTGCCTTCGTCTTGCTGCGGCGGCGGCTAATGCGGCGGGTACTGTGGCTCTTTCTGTTATGTCATTGTCTTCATCATCATAGTATTGTTGCTGTTGATCATCTATATCATCATTTATACTAACCTCGTCGTCATTATTAATGTCAATGGGATTATCGAAATCCATGTTTGATATATGTATAGTATTGTTGTTAGTTTATTATCTTATTGTTGTATTGTATGTAAGTTGGGAGATAGTTGAAGGTGCACCTTTCTTTTTTTCTGTGGTTGTGTTTTGTTGTCGCTAATGTTTTACTTCTAGCAAAAAGTATACCAGACAAAAGCGAATGTAGAGACTATATTATTTATCACGCTGTATGGGCATTATATATTGCAATACTTGGGTATCATACTTGTATCATGAAGCGCCGCTATAGTTGTGGTAATGAAAAAAATCAGTTTTCACTAAAGGAAAACTCTGAAGGGGGTATGGGGGATAGGATGAATTGTCTGTTCCAAAATAGCATAGATAGTATCTGGTAATAAACCTAGATTTTCCAGGTCAAAGCCTATTTCAATCGCAGAAAGAACATAAGAAAGAAGAGCAATAAAGAAGCATTATGAAAGACGCAAGAAAGGCGGTATGTTCCCATAAAATGATGTTCCCAAAAAAAAAGAGTGCACCCTGTGCACCATGAACCTGATATCTATCAATATCATAACAATATTGTGTAGGACATCACCATAACATATCGTGCAGCTCATAACATCTACACCGTCGTCGATACATACACACACCGCTGCCGGTCACATCTCATCGGCATATCTCATAGCCCCTCAATCGATTATTTGAATAAAAACAAGGTAGGTGCACCATCTCGATTGTATGTCATACATTGTGAATAATCCACTATAACTCATAACAATATCCCATACTATATCAACATATCTTTCAGCACATATAAATCCTATACCACCGCAGGGTACATCGGAATATCTCATACCCCCCAATCGATTATTTATTATTTGTGTAATAAAGAACAAGGTAGGTGCACCACTCGATTATATATTAATACAATGTGAATAATACCACTATAACTCATAACAATATCCCATCACTATATTAACATATCTTGCAGCACATATAAATCCTACGCCACCGTATAATACATCGGACAACTTCTTCGACACGCACAAATTGCAAAAGGTAAGTGCTAAGTGGTGCACCATCTCTATATGGTGAATATATTCCACAATAACTCACAGCAATATCGTATCATATCATATCATACAGTACACATAAATCCTACACTACTGTAAGATACACCGCCGCCGCCGAGGACTTTATCAATATTGCAATAAACACGATGTCTGAGAGAGCTGGTCTACGTGGTGGTGCCGAGAATGACAACACACATTTTGGTATAGATGAACGATTGAAAGAGGCAGTATCCCAATTGGACAACAAGCATGGGTTGCAGTTGCAGGAAAGATCAGATGAGGAGATGACGGTTCTACTTCGAGAAAAGTCAACGAAGGATAGATTACGTGTGATGAAAGATTTCAAAGTACAGTTGAATGAACGACGAAGTGATAAGAGTTATAGAAAGCTAAATCGTGATGAATTGATAGATAGTTTTGTTGAAGAAAGGAAAGATGTATTCCCGCTCTTGAGGAAGAGTCTGATGACAAAAGCAGAGAGGATGGCTGATACGAGGGCCAATGAGACCCCTGAGGAGAGAAGGGCTAGGCAACAGACGGATGCTATTGCACATGCTGCTGCTAGAGATAATGAGATGGCTGCAACCAAACGGAATTGGCCGACTCATAACACTCTGATTGGGGAGAAGCCTGGAGTTGACTTCACGTTGGGTAATCACACAGATAGCATCGTCACGTCAGAGTTTTTATTAGAACTTAACAGCGGTGGTTGGATATACTTCGAGTCGATGTCGTTGATTGCGTACATACATGTCATGGAGAGATTAGAAGATACAGATCATATATGCAAGCTGAATAGTTTGTTAGAATTGAGTATAGAGAGACATTCGACTCTCCTCAAGACCCTTTATCAAGAAGTATTGGATGACAACGATTTGCAAGAAGTAAAGAAATGGATGGGCGAGACCGAAGATAGACAGAAGATGAATAGAAAAGAAGCAGTATTCGAGTGGTTTGCTACTAATGACTTCATCTCGTTAGAGGACCGCAAGTCCAAGCTACCTAAACCGTGGTTGGATTCTTTAGTTGGCTTGAATCTGGAAGTTCCATTTAATCCAGGCAAGATAGATCGTATTGATTATACATCTAAAGATGGGAAGCTCTATATTTACAAGTCTGGTGGTGTAGATTATCCGGTAACATATTCTACTGTCAAGAAGTACAATTCAGATAAGAACCTTGATCTCCCAAAAGATGAACCTTACATCGACAGTGCATTGAATGTTAGATGCGAGGAGACGTTGCAAAGGCTGAGAAAGCTAGACGGTAAGTACCATTCTACTATTGTTATATCTTTTGCTTGTCGTTCAATCATCTTGTTTCTCTAACTTATTATCTTTGCCTATGTGCTTTGCAACAACTAGCCGAACTAGTATCAAGGTATGTGAATTTTTATTATAAGATTATCTCTATCGTGCACGCATCTCACATTGTCTTCTTTCCCAATACAACTTAGCGCGGTTAACATTGCAACGAGGTCCGATATACTGTATAAGCATGCAGTAAATGAGGTTGCCATTAATATTAAGTCACAAATGTTGACACCCGAGCATAAGAGTAAGCTTCTATCAGATATACTGAAGGCACAAGGACGTGGTGTATCTTGGGGTGAGAAGCCATCTTTTGATTGGAATGAAATACAGTCGCTCGATGCACATCTTCTTGCATGTGGCTGTTGTGGAGTCCGAACTTTTCATGTCGATAAGTTCAAACGTACATACGAGGAGGTAGATGTAAAGTACTTGATAGATAAGTTGAAATTGAAGGATGATGACGAAGATGAAGATATTGAAGATGATGATGAAAGTGACGGTACTAATCTTGCTGGGCCAAGAAGCCGGAGGACACAAGGCTTCCATAGACGATTGATGGAGAGAGAGCCATTGTGTATACCATGTAACGATGATGGTGATACAAATGAAGTTGAGTTGTGGAGATTGTGCTCTGTTTGGCCAGCAAAGAAGCCCGAAGAACTTAACGAAGAAAAGGACAAGCTTCCAGACTACATGTTTGATGAAGGTAATCCAGTATACTGCCACCTTCATCCAGAGTTTGTCAGAGAGGATGTATGCCCTGGAGAAGAGAATAGGTATTGGGCAACGATATGCTCACATTGTAAGGAAAGCTTGGATGAGAATGTTTCCGGGGTGGACTTTGGAGATGCCAGGAGACTTGGACTCGAGCCGTTGACTGAACGTGAGAGGCAGATCATATCCAAAAATCGACACTACATACTCATTCTCAAAATTGAGAGCAATACTGACGATGGTAGAGTGATTGAGCGAGGCCAGTCAAAGGTCAAGGGTTGTGGCATCTACTTCAATGATGATAGTGCAAAGGTTGTATCTAATTTACTTTCTCAAGATAGTATCAATGGTGATGTGTCTCTACAGTTTGTAGGGCCCAAAGGAGAATACGACTCATTAGCTAAGAAGGTGCTAGGCTCTGCAAATGTTAAGGGAAGAGCTTGGGTCATATACCAATGGCTAAAGGTTTTGCAACAAGTCAATCTTCATTATCTACACGACGATGAACTACCCGACTTTGAAGAAGTAAAGGCAAGGTTAAAGACTGCCAACGAAACTCTAGTAGAAGAGGCCACCTGCATCAATGATGAAAATCTTGTGAGGGAGACCGAGATAGCGAAGGATGATGCTAGGCATATCAGGACTGGTGGCGAAGATGAGGATGTGGATGGTACAGGCGTCGTAGAAGAGGACGTCCATGATTTCCCCTTGAGATGCTCTTTCATCATGTCAAATAGAAAGAATAAACGTGGTTCAGCAGCGGATCGTGATTATATCGAAAGTGCAGCTGAGGCCTTGGGTAATTCAGATACGAAATTACACTTATCAAGACGAGAGAAGGAGCCACTCAATGACTATGAAAATGGAGATTCGACTATCGCCATGTCTAGTCCAGACTTATTTATATTTGGTGATGCATATAACAGTGACCGTCCGACTCTTGATAAGTATCAGACTGAGCATCTTCTCATGCAATACACAGCAAATGCAGGATCTAACAGGCCTCTACTCTGCCAACTATTTGAGCAAAATTGGAGACATGGTGTTATTGGGAATATGCATGCAAAAGTGTCGTCAAATCCGGCTGACTTTGAGAAGTTTGCAAATGAGTTCCAAAGCGAGGAGTTTCAAGCTAAGCTTAAAGCTGCCGCAAAGGATTCAGAGGGATCAGATGCAAAGTATGTTTTGAACAAGATCACACCATTTCTAACCTTTGGAGGTAGGAAGTCGGCATTTGGAGCACTCGAGAGGAATGAGAGTGCGGGTGAGATTCTTGCATTAGGTCGCCACCATGGTTGTGCCCCGGGTTTTCTCACATTTGGTATTGATGATATCAACACCCCAACTGCCATCAGGGTTGCTCTTCCTAGTAGAAGTAATCACGAATTCCCGGCTGTTGTCTCTAGTGCGTCTCGTGTTGAAATGGAGACAGGCATAAAACTCAACGAATGCACTATTCCAATTCCCCATGGCTACAGAGAACGAATGAAACTCATGTGTAACAACCCGGTTGGGACTGCATTTGCTTACAAGCAAATGGTACATGATATCATGACTATTCTTGTAGGGATCAAGCCGTCCAAAGACAGTGGAGATAACAACAGAAGGACAAAGACTGAGTTCATAACACCTGATAAGGTTGGTATCGTTGGGACGTCTTGGGCATTCTTTGGAAAGACAGAAACTACTCACAGCGGATCACTTCATTTTCATGTCATCATTTGGGGAGGACTATCAGCTGAGCTAATTGAGTCTGTGTCTGACATACCCGAGTTGGGCTATGTAATCGCATCAGTATTAGACTCACAGTTTAGTGCTCAACTTGATAGGCATGAACATGTTCAAGACTTGATTTACTCAAATATCAAGAAGATTAACAGTCAGAAGAAGAAGCTTCGAGATATTTCAGTTCGTCAGGATACCTCGGGTGCTTCAAAAGATATCTCGACTGAAATGAGTCCTTCAAAAGGTAAGTTGTCTATCATGTGTTTGAAGTTGTTACTTAACTATTGCTTACATTTATCTTGTACAGTGAGTGAGTTGGGACTCGATACTGCAAGAGCAACTCTATCCACACCATCGGAAGAAAAGGACGATGGTATTGGACCGCCTAGCATCAAACGAGTAACTGCATCGTCAAGTCTGGATACTTCAATCCCCGGGGCATTTGCAGCATTTGGCAAGACACTCGATACTTGTCAAGATACGAATTGCCAACATGTTGACTGTACTAGTGATGATGGCACGGGAGCTCCTACTAAACATT
>Ga0214479_100476_pt1 | contig 23525 bp, 14 predicted proteins | sample M1_20Mar14CPVII9_5_FD_165054 | JGI IMG/M metagenome (GOLD analysis project Ga0214479, IMG submission 165054) | Marine eukaryotic communities from Monterey Bay, California, United States - M1_20Mar14CPVII9sort6BwellE14 | ecosystem: Environmental > Aquatic > Marine > Unclassified | place: USA...
CCATGAGGTGGTTACTGATTTTTGCGGTAGCTTTGTGCTTGGCCTTGTCGCTAGACGAAAGTCTACCCGCGAACCGACTCTCCGCGCAGGATTCCAACGGAATCGCAGTCGACAATAGGTTCAAGATTTCCCAGGTCGCAACTGACAAAATCGCAAGTAACATTTTCTGTATGGCGGTTGATCCTGACGGTCGCGTATTCGTATCCGGTCCCGGTTACATTAAAGTGCTAGTGGACGCCGATGGTGATGGTGTTTTTGAAAACGCCACTTTGTTCTCGGGTCGTTTAAGATCGGGAGCACAGGGTATGGCTTTTAACGGGACGGAAATTCTATGCACTGGAGACGGTGGAGTATGGAAGTTTTCAGATGTTGATCGAGATGGCATTGCTGATGCTCCACCAGAGAAAATGTTGGCGATTAAAACTGGTGGTGAGCATGACGCGCACGCGATTCGAAAAGGCGTTGATGGCTGGTGGTATCTAATTGCTGGTAATGGCACGCCTATTTTGCCTGAGTATAATTTGCTATCTAGCACCCCAGTGAAAAATCCTCGCGCTGGGTTTTTGATGAGGATTAGCCCTGACTGGACTAAGAAAGAAGTCTTCGCTCACGGTTTTCGAAATGCTTATGATTTCGATTTTGCTAACGACGGGAGTGTGTTCGTCTATGACAGTGACGGCGAACGCGATATCTCGCTGCCGTGGTATCGGCCAACACGAGTCTTTCAAATGTATGCCGGCGACGATGCTGGCTGGGTTTCTGCTGGGTGGAAACGCCCAGACTATTTTTTTGACATGCCTTCGGTGGTCGGTTCACTTGGCCGTGGAAGTCCAACAGGAGTCAGGGTTGCCAAGACTGGCAGATCGACTAGTGGAACGGCATCGGGGATTAACGCTGACGCGATTTTTGTCGCAGACTGGACGTTTGGCCGTGTCTTGGTTTCAAGAATGTCCCAAACTGGCTCGAGCCGGTTAAAATTCCAAGATTTTGCGGTGGCAAAAGGACAAACGGGATTCGCTGTAACTGATCTCGATTTTGATTCAGCTGGTGACCTCTTGATTAGTGTTGGTGGAAGAGGAACGGAGGGTGGGGTCTATCGAGTGACACCACTCGAGCGTGTTGCCCCAAATTCTACGAAGGACGCAGAGAAGCGACCGATCGCTGTGACTCCGCGTGAGGTTTGGTTGACCCAATGGCTGAATTCAGAGGTGAGCGATGAGCATCCCGGAATGCTTTTGCGAGCTTTGATCGGTTGGAGTGAATCTGATTTGCGGAAAAAATATGATGGTCAGCAGATTCAACGCCTAAGTGATTGTCTGAATGAGCGGGTATTAGAAATGAATGCCTCAAATGCAGCTTTGTGGATGAGGGTTTTTTTAAATTGGAGCGAGGAAACTGTTCCTTTTGTTGAATCTTGGCCTACACCGGTGAAGCTTGCTTGCCGAGTTGCGAGGCAAAATAGCGATGATCAAAATCGACAGCAAGTTTTTGTAGATATTTTAAATTCGGTGCCACTGGATCGAGAGTCACTCTTCTTAGTTCGGTTAGGGCAGCTAGTGTTTGATGGGTGTGGTGGAGCGAAGTCGAAGTTGATGTTTGCGGGGTACACCCCGAGTTTTCCAATGGAACTGAGTCGAACGCAGGGAGTTGCAATTGCCGACAAGATTTCAAGATTACTCGGGGCCTCTCGTGAACTAGCGTCATTCAACAAAACAGAGTATCGCAGAGAGTTGGGGCGACTTGCAGCGTTAGCTGGGGTTGGTTCCCCAAGTTTGTTCGCTCAAATAATTTTGGAATTAGAAAAGCCGAAACTTATTTTGGAAGAACGCATTCATTGGCTTAACTGTTTAGCTTCTATTTCGAGTGCAGGTGACTCATCAACGAACGCAATGCGTGTTGTTGCCGCAGGGGCACTGGCAGCAATCGCCGGACAAGTTCGCTCCGAACAACTATCAACCGATCGGAATTTTGAGCCGAGGTTGAGGTCTTTGTTTCAAAGATTGAAGCAAGCCTGGGGAGAGTCTTTCGAAATTCAACTTGCCAATGAGTTGAGTGGAGAGGGTGACCAATTGTTTTTTGCGAGTGAATTCAGCGACCAGACAAAGGCAGTTCTGGTTCCCAAAATATTGGATTATATTCGAGCTAATCCGAACCGAGTTAGGTTTGAGCATCTGGATCTATTGGGACGGGACGGTTCTTTCGAAAGTTTGGAAGTCATTCGGAAATTTTCTAACCGGAAAGATTTGCGTCCAGCGGTCATTTCCAATCTGATAGGTTCGCCCGATTTGGTCGATCGTGAATTGTTCGTGGCGGGTTTGGCTTCCTCCGATGTGCTAACGATTAAAAATTCTGCAATTGGTTTAAGAAGAACTGCTCAGCCCGTTGGCATCGGGGCAATATTGGCCGCTTCGAATGCACTGGAACAAATGAGTTGGGATAAATCGACGGTTTCCGCTCGCGACCAATTGGTAATGTTCTTGGAAAAGGAAACTGGGCAAAAGTTCGGATATGAATTCAAGAAAAGCGGAGACGTGCAGGTTGAGATGCTCGAACGCGTATCAAAATGGATTGAAGCCGAACACCCGTTAGAATTTCAAACAAATCAGCAGCAACGGAAGTCTGATACTCGGGGATTTGCTGAACGGCTTGCTGCGGTGGATTGGACTCAAGGGAATTCAGCGCGTGGGGCTTTGCTTTATGACAGCTTCCAGTGTGCCCGATGTCATGACGCTGGGAGCCGACTTGGGCCACGACTGGAAGGACTTGGGAAAAGATTCAGCCGAGATGATCTGTTCCGGGCAATTATTTATCCGAATCAGCAGGTGCCGGAGCGTTATCGCGCAGTTGCGATTGAGACCGTGGATGGCCAGTATATTCAGGGGGCAATGGTTTACGAATCGGTCGATGGAATTACGCTGCAGCAGACAGATGGGAAAACTCGCCGTATCAATCGTGACCAAATTGAATTTCAGACGCGATCGAGTAAGTCGTTGATGCCGGAAGGGTTACTTGATGAGGCAACCGATATTGATCTAGCCGACCTCTACAAATTTCTTTCCAAGTAGGAGCCGGGGGGATAGCCTTGGCTTGCCATGCGACTCATGCTGTTAGATTCAAGAAATACGCTGTTAGTTTGGGGCGGGTATTCTCGATGTCGCGAAGAGGTAAAGTCCGACCAGCAGTAATCCGGCACCAATCAGACCGACGCAGAATCTTTCCGGTCTTTTGCCAAATCGTGTTGCGATGGCTTTGATAATTGTCAACTGGAAGGCCCAGCCGCGGTTTCGAACGCATGCCGTCAGAAAAATCGCGCCAAATATGGTCGCGACGGTACCGACGAAGAGATCACGAGTATCGATGGGAGTAATCCTGAATTTAATGGATGACAATTCGGGCGTACCAAATAAGGAAATTGGCTAGACGCGTCTTGCTTAATCTTGTGATTCGGTTTGCGACGCGCAGTGTTGCTCAGTTTACCAAAATTGAAAAACTAATATGTATAAAAAAAAGACACGAGCCAAATTGGCTCGTGTCTTCGGTTTTGTAGTAATCGTCAGTTCGGCCTAGGTGGCTAGCCGATGACGTATTTTTAACCTAGTTAGCTGGAGCTGGCTCTGGAGTCATCTCAGCAGCTTCTGCGTCACCGCAGCAAGGATCTGGCTTGCAGCAGCGAATGTTCGGGATCATTCCCTTGATTTTTGACAAGCAGTTACGCTTGCAAGGATCAACAGCAACGTCAACGATGCTTGGACGGCATCGTGTAACGCACTCTTTAGTGCGGGTAAGCTTACGCTTTGTGCAACCGCACTCGTCTGTAACACACTCAAACTTCAGACGGCAAACTTCCTTCTGAACTTGAACCATAACGATCTTCTTGCGAGTTTTCGCGCAAGGATCTTTCTCAGCGCAACCACCGCAATCTTGAGCGGCAGCCATCATTGGGAAACACATAGCCACACACATGATGGCAGGAAAAGCAAACTTAAACATAGTAACCTCATTTGTTTTGAACGTTGTGACAACACCTCACACCTATGTGTACTGGTATCGCGAATCTGTTTCTGCAACTTAACTCGTAGATAAGAATTGTTGGATGTGCTCTGAAATTAAGTATCAGTATCAACGAATTAAATGATTAGAACTGCGACCTACTCTTATATTTGATACAACCGGATTTTCGGTGGTTTTGAAATCTGGGTGGGGATTGAATTCGCCTTTGAAAAGACGGGGTTCGAGAGGGCTCAAATAGTTCAGGTTGTAGCGGATAAATTGTCAAAAACGAATCGATCGTTTGTTTGCGATGTCCGCGAACACTGTCTTCATTTAGCGAAGCCCCCGTACCGCAAGTTGGCCGGGATAGGGACTGTCTGTTGGCTGTGAAATTGGATGGGTCCAACATGCCAGTTCAGGCGAAGGCAAAGCGGTGATGCGGCGATTATCCTGCAATGTGCATAGACCTGTCTCCGCAGCTATTTAAGCCTTAGGACAGCGTTGACAGGAAAGTGATCGCTAGGGTACCGACCATCAAACGCGATGCGATCGATGTTAGCGGATTCAATTGAAATGTTTCGTGAGACTGCGATCCAATCGATTCTCGCTCCGTCCGCAGTTCCCTTAAAACCGTTAAAGGTTCCAGAGGGTTCGTCGTCGTTTACGTGCTTAATTGCATAGGAGTCCAAGAGTGGGGACTCGCCGGTAGCGGCTGAATCCCCGAACATAGCCTGGTAAGGAGCCGAATTGGCACCAGCGTTAAAGTCTCCCGTTACGATGACTGATGAACCCTTCGGTAACTCGTTTACGAATTTCCTGATCTGGGTTGCGCTTTGTTTGCGGGCAATTGCCCCTCGGTGATCGAAGTGGGTATTGATCACATAAAAGCTGGACTGGTTGGTTTTGTCCCACAGCTTTAACCAGGTGGCCATGCGAGGTAACGAGGAATCCCAGCTTTTGGATCCTGCTTTATCCGGAGTTTCACTTAACCAAAAATGCCCTTCCACTAGTTTGTCGAATCGTTTGGTTAGATAAAATATGCCACATTGTTCGCCTTTACCATCGCGTTGTCGACTACGACCAACATACGTGTATTGAGGAAGGTTTTCGCCAATGTATTTTGCCTGGAATTCATAGGTCTCCTGAGTTCCGACAAAATCGGGTGCGAATTCGGTGATGGCTTGGACAACTGTTTCTTTGCGTTTCTCCCAATGATTGTCACCATCTTTTGCAACCCCTAGTCGGATGTTGAAACTCATCGCACGAACCGGATCGCTTTGCACCTCAGTCGTTTGGCCAAGTACCAATGCGGGGGTGATGATCAAGAAGGCGAGCAAGATTGCGGTCAGGAGCGGGCGTTTCATCGGGATGATTTCCAATTTGGTAGAGGTTGATTGATGAAAATTCAGCCCAGAGTTTAGCACATTTTGGCAGTGGCTTGTTTGTGAAGGGCGCGTAAAAAAACGCCGACCAGTCTTGGTCGGCGTTTTCTAAATCTTAACACCTCAGGAGTGTTCAATTGAACCGCTCGTTTGGGGTGTAGCAGTTTCAGGCCTGAAGTCTGCACTGCATTTGATTAATACATGTCGTGATCGCCACCGTGTCCGTGACCCTTGGCTGCTTTTGGTTTCTCAGCAATGAGTGCATCGCTGGTCAGAAGCAGGATGGAAACACTGGCTGCGTTTGAAAGAGCAGTTTTCGTAACCTTAGCAGGATCGATAACACCTGACTTAACAAGGTCCTGGTACTCATCCGTCAAAGCGTTGTAACCGAAGTTAGCTTTTCCGCCGAGTACTTTCTCGCAGACAATTCCGCCGTCTTGACCAGCGTTGGTTGCGATCATGTGCAGTGGTGCACGGCAAGCTTTAACCACGATGTTGTAGCCGGTCAATTCGTCGTCCGTCATGCCTTCGGCCGGAGAGACCAAACTTGAAGCACGAAGAACAGCAACACCACCACCGGGTAGAATTCCTGATTCAACTGCTGCACGAGTGGCGTGAAGGGCATCTTCGACGCGAGCTTTCTTTTCCTTCATTTCGCTTTCGGTTGCAGCACCGACGTTGACTTTAGCAACACCGCCGGCGAGTTTCGCCAGTCGCTCTTCAAGTTTCTCGCGATCGTAGTCGCTGGTTGTGTTTTCAATTTCACGACGAATCTGATCAATTCGCCCTTTGATTTCGCCACTTTTTCCAGCACCTTCGATGATGGTCGTTGCGTCTTTTCCGACGATGACCTTCTTCGCGCGGCCAAGCTCAGTCAGTCCTAGCTGGTCGAGCTTCATTCCCAATGCTTCGAAGATTGCATTGCCACCTGTAAGGATTGCAATGTCTTCCATCATGGCTTTACGGCGATCTCCGTAGCCTGGTGCCTTGATTGCACAGCAGTTGAAAGTACCGCGAAGACGGTTGATCACGAGTGTTGCGAGTGCTTCGCCTTCAACATCTTCGGCAATGATCAAAAGCGGTTTGCCCTGTTGAACGACTTGCTCAAGCAAAGGAACCAAATCTTTGATGTTGGTGATTTTCTTTTCAAATACCAAAACGTAGGCGTCTTCGAGTACGCATTCCATGGCACCTGACTCTGTAACGAAGTACGGAGAGAGGTATCCACGATCGAACTGCATTCCCTCGACCCACTCGACTTCAGTAGAGAGGCTCTTGCCTTCATCGACGGTAATAACGCCGTCTTTACCGACTTTTTCCATGGCCGATGCAAGAAGTTCGCCGATCTCGCTGTCGTTGTTGGCTGCGATCGAAGCGACGTTCGACATTTCATTCTTGTTCTTAATCTTGATCGACATGTCGGTTAACTTGTCGCAAATGTCGTTCACGGCAGTTTCGATGCCCTGCTTCATTTGGATTGGGTTAACACCGGCAGTGACGGCTTTGAGGCCTTCGTTGAAGATTGCTTCAGCCATGACTGTGGCGGTAGTGGTACCGTCGCCGGCCACATCGCTGGTCTTGCTGGCAACTTCGCGAACCATCTGAGCACCCATATTTTCGTAGGTGTCTTCTAATTCGATTTCCTTCGCGACGCTGACGCCGTCTTTTGTTACTGTCGGTGAGCCGAAGCTCTTTTGAAGAATAACGTTTCGGCCTTTCGGGCCAAGTGTCACTTTTACCGCTCGTGCCAGTTTAGAGACACCGCGTCGGATAGCCTCGCGGGCTTCCTGCTCAAAAGCAATCATTTTTGCCATCGTAAAAAACTCCTGATTTCAGGTTAAGTTGTTTTGTTTATTAATTATTTTAGTTGTTGGAATTGAATTCGAATTACTCGATCACTGCAAGAACGTCGTCTTCTCGCATCAGAAGGTACTCGTCGTCTCCCAATTTAATTTCGTCGGGACCGTAAGAGGTAAACAGGACAACGTCTCCAGGTTTTACCTGAAGCGGACTTCGCGTTCCGTCTCGAAGAACACGACCTTCTCCGACAGAAATAACCGTCCCACGCGAGGGCTTGTCCTGTGCAGAACCGGGAAGCACGATGCCTCCGGCCGTTGTTTCTAGAGAAACTTCTCGTTCAACCACGATTCGCTCGCCTAATGGCTGAAGTGTGGTTGATTTAGCTGTCTTTTTCGCCTTTTTCTTCGCAGTCACGGCCATCGATCGAACTCCTGATTTTTCTTTGCAGACCATTTATTGTTACAGGCCGATGTCGGTTCAGTTTGGGGGGACATTTAAGAACCCTTTTCAACTGCACCTTAAGCCTGACATTTTTGCGGAATCAAAAATGAATATGCGTTAGTAGGCAACTGGCGCGCCAATTCAAACAAACTGTCGACGAAACTTACGGAAACTGCTCAAGAAAATCGTATTGCTCTGAGAAGCGTCACAAAAAAGGGGGTTTTGTGTGACTTTACTATTCGAGAATAAAAATATCGAACCCCAAAGGGGTTCTACTGAGCTGGACTGAGTTAAGCGTAAATACGCGTTGGCACATTGGTCGAGCGTTTCAGTGGAGTTGTCGTGACAGATTGGCAGAAAACTCTTTTAAGCGATTGTTGGTAATCCGGTCTTCCGCTCGTTTGACGAGGCAACAATAGGAGCAAACTGGGGGACCTTTCTCTTATAAGAAGCCTAAAATTGAAATGAAATCGTTCAAAGCGGCGGTAAACTGGGGGCTTGGAACCAGTCTCAGGGGTGTTTGGAAACTTCATTAAGCTGGTAAAAATTAAACACTGGGGTTGGTTTCCAGTGAGAATGGGGTCGGGAAAGTCTTGATTTGCGGCTGAGAACACTTTGGAGGGGCTATTTCCGCCCTGAAAAATTGTATTTTCGAAAAAGTCGAATTTTGGCAGCGCATAATGCAAGGTGCGGTTGCCAAATCTCGTTCGCACCACAAAATAGAAGGTGTCGGCGGTAACCCGGCTCTTAGACGGATTTGAGAAGGCTCAATCGAAGGCGAAAAATGGCGATTAAAGTTCGATGTGGAAAATGCAGTGCTGGCTTTCAAGCGAAAGATGAATTGGCTGGAAGGCGAGTAAAATGCCCGAAATGCAAGGAACCGCTGGTAATACAACCGGCAGGTGAATTAGCCACGAGCCGCTCTCGGCAACCGGCAGCGGCATCTGCAGTACATAATCCGTTGCTGGACCTACTGGATGAACAAAACATTCGTTCGGTTGTGCGCGGGCCGATTTGTGAAAATTGTGCCTGTGAGCTATCCCCCAATGCAGTGGTCTGCGTTGAGTGCGGTTTCAACGTAGAAACTGGACAAATGCTACAAACGGAATCATACGACGATGATTTTGATGCTGCGAATTCGGACTCGACCATGTCAGATGCCGAACGCATCATGGCAAAAGCTGAAAGAGACATCGAAGACATGCCTGTCACCTCTGAGGGGCAAAACTTTGGTGATGGTTCGGAGTCGTATCTTATCGCTGCGGTAGGATTAATTGTCGCTGTAATTCTGATCAGTGCGGCAATGGTCGTTATTTTCATGATGGAATCGATTACGGAAATCTGGGCATCTTCAGCAGTCAGTTTTGCTGCTTCGCTCACCCTTTACTGCTCGATGGGGATTTGGATTTCCATTGTTGCATTTCGATCAAAAGCCGGTCATGGCGTCGCATGCGTCGCAACTGCGTTTTTATGGTGTATTGTGTTCGGCTTTCTGCAGGGTAAAGGACTGCTGGTCCCTGTTTTGGTTCTGATCGCGAGTCTGTTGATTGGAGCCGCGTCGGGAACCTATTCCGCATTTTACGGATGGACGCCTAGCGCCCCTGCGTAGTGCGCCGTCTTTACCACACCAGGCTGCATTGACCGTGTAGTTTTGGGGAATATTGATATACACGTTCGCATTTGGCTTGTTTTGCGCTACGTTTGCGATTAAAGTGCGCTACGGTCGAACCTTTTTTGACCAATGGCGTAGGATATAAGCCGGCAGGTCTGCTTAGGCTTTGGACGTGAATTTTTTGAATTAGGTCAATAAGTTAGGATTATGCGAAGATTGGTGCCTACAAGTTGGTGCTTCTTGATTTACTGGGTTTTCCTAGTGAACTTCGGACCCTCGTTTCACCATGCTGATCTTTTTGGCCTTCATTCACATCCCCACGGGGCGGCGAGCTGCGGCTCACATCACCATCACGTTGCGAAGTGCTGTGATCACGATCACGGAATGGACGGCGGCCATCGCCACGACACTCCACAGCCCCCCGAAACATTGGTTGTCTCCTTAGCATCAGATGTCGACTGTGTGTGCTGCAAGTTTTTCGAGCATTACAACGTCTGTTTCAGTCCTGTTGACCTGTTGGATAACCACGCTTTCGTCGTCCAACTTTTTTCTTTTACAGAAGGTCGCCCTTCTGACGGCGACTTCGAGGCCCTCGCTCGTGGCCCCCCTTCTTCTATCGCGCTGGTATAAGTTTCATCGGGAAGCGATTGCTTGATGCGCGTTCATGACAAGGCCGTTGACGGTCGGTTTCATGCGTACTGATTTTCATCCGTTTGCCATTCTTCTTGATGAATTGATACCGTCAGTTTTCTCTGGCATTGCCGCAGTTTGGCAGTGTCGTCCGAAACGGCCTAAGCGCGCTCATTTTGTTCGCTAATTACTCCTCGTTTTCAACGTCAATCGCGTCAGAAATTCGGGTCTAGTTTGGTCTCCCTTGTTTGCACATCCGCTGTCCATTGGTGTCGTGCAATAGGGTTCTTCAGAGTGGTTGAAATGAAACCTCAAAATAAACAAACAACAGTCGGGACGTTTAGATCCAAGATGCTTTCAGGTGTCAATTACGTGGCATCGGGATTGAACTATGATTTTTGTCCATCTTTCAATCGTTATCTCTACTGGCTCAAACAACCCATCGGTTGGCTAGTCTGTGCAATATTCGCTTCTTTTTTAGTCGGAATGTTTATTGGACCGCAGGGCTTCGTTTTGATGTGGTCATTTTTAGCGCTGTTAGTTTTGGGAGCGGTCTGGCCATTGTTAAGCCTCAAGGCGATTTCTTGCCGACTTTCCTTTTCGAAGCAAAGGTCTGCTGAAGGCGAAGACACCGTCGCCGTATTGGAAATTACCAATCATTGGCCTGTCCCCTTTTTTGGTTTGATGATCGTTGGCGATTTCCTTCAGGATCAGGTTGTTGAGGGCGACGATGTTGCCATTGGACTCCAACGTATTCCTGGCGCTTCAATTTCAACTTTTAAGTGGACAGTAAAACCTGAAAATCGGGGTGTCCTGCCTCGCGAGAATCCAAAAATCAAAAATGGATTTCCATTCGGCATATATAACGCGGTGACGGATGTGGAAATTAAAGGGCGAACACTTGTTTGGCCAAAATCGATCGAACTAAAAGGGATGCCGGAAGTGTCGGGTACTCAGTTCAATATCTCAGGAATCCTGAGCGATCGAGCTGGTTTGGATGGCGATGTGATCGGGGTTCGAAATTATCGCCAGGGTGACTCAATGCGACATATTCATTGGGGGAAAACAGCTCAATTGAATCGCCTGATTGTTCAAGAACGGCAATCTTTTGCGGCGCGGCCCTTTGAAGTTTATTTGGATCTCACTCCCGAAGCGCATCTGGGAAAGGGAAGTCAAAGCAGTTACGAGTGGGCTATCCGAATCGCCGGTTCGGTTTGTCGACAGCTGCATGATTGTCAATCTCATGTCGGTTTGATTTGCATCGGATTACCGGCGGAACAGTTGTGCAAAGTTTCCAATACAAACGGGCTTAGTCAGCTGATGGATTTTCTTGCCAAATTGCCATCTTTCGAAGAGTTGCTGACGCTTGAGAGAAAAGAGAGCCGGCCATGCTTGAAGTTCGACGGTAACAGAAAGACATTCGTAATTTCAACCACTAAATCATATGACTTTCCGGAGAGTACCCAAGTTCAGAAGATCGTGATCGACCCTTCTCGTTTTGATGCATCCGACGTGTTGTTTGAGCCTCAACCAAGCGTCGTAGCTCCGAAGAAGAGTTCGGCTTCCAATCGAAAGATTCTTGTGACGAATCCAGTCACTGTTGAAAGCGAGTTAAACGTCGGTTGGGGGAATGGAGTCGGCTGTGGCGTTTAGTGCACCTTCCCGAGTAAAGAAAACTGCGCTGTGGCCGCCGCTAGAGTCGCTCGTTCTTGCGATTCTGGCAGGTTTGGTAGTGCTCAGTCTTCGCTGGGATATGCACAAGTCGGCATTTCTAATCGTTGCTGAAACTGCGTTTTATTTTTCACTTCCTGTCGTATTGATGATATGGCTTCAACGACGGTTTGGATCTAATAGAAAAGTTTTTGAGCAGGTTCGTTTGGTTTTCGCCATTCAGGCAGGAGCGGTTCTATTCGCGTTATTACCAATTTTGTTTCAGGTGGTGACAAGGAGCTTTAGTTATGGAGACCCATTTGAGGTAACCTCGCTAACTGTTTTGATGAATGCAACTTGGTACCTCGCAGTCTTCTCCAGTGTGCGAAGATTCGGACGTGGGGCTTTCGTGATTGGAAGTTGCCTCGTTTTATTCGTTTGTTTCATGACTCAGAGTGCTCAGGTTTTTCTTTTTGCATTTTTGTATTTAGCCATCTCACTTTGGTGGCTTCTGGGGAATTATTGGGAGCGATTTGAATCAAAAGCGATTGACGGCGAGTCGAAATCGCTTCCGGTTCGCAGTTTGACGGTCGTGTTAACGTTTGTTTTCCTCATCTGTGTGGGGTCGCTGGCTCTCTTTTTGGGGCCTCTTCGTCAGGCAGTTGGTGCTACCGGTTTCATGCCGACCTCGGGTGGAAACTCGTGGTATGACGCTTACGCCCGTTCGGGAATCGGCGATGGAGATATGCTAACTGCCTCGGAGAACGCCACCTCCTCGGGTGCTGTCGATTCTGACCAGCTTATTGAAGATGACCGTCCGTCGATGTATGACATCGTGTCAGAAATGTTCGACGGACCAGTCAAAAGAAAAAAGAGACGCAATCGCTCACAAGCACTTACAGCAGTTGCCAAAGAAATTGAAAAGGTAGTCCAAGCGGAACAAGCAGGTCGCTCGTTTCGAACTGTACGTGTGCCTTCTGAGAAAGAAGAAGAACGGAAATTAAAAGACAGAATCACCAATGCTCTGTTTTTTGTTGAGGGGGAAGTCCCGGCAAGATTTGGAGTCGATACCTTTTATCATTTTGATGGGTGGGATTGGACCAAGCCGGACTTGGGAGATTATCGACTCACCGATCCAGAGATAAGGGTTGAAGACAAATTCGGAAAGCCCTGGTTTGTTTTGCGAACCGAGAAGAGAGATTTTCTTACGGCAAACCAGGTGCATCGGGTGAAAATGATGCGACTGGATACGAAATCGCTTCCGGCTCCACCTTTTCTCAAGAGTTGGCATATTCAACAGGTTGATCAATTGGATTTGTTTGAATGGGATGCCCAAGGTTCATTGGTGATGGATGGCGAATTCATCCCCTCTCATACCGTAATTGATTTTGTGAGCGAGATCCCCAATCATCATATCCTTCGGGATGAAGTCAAATTGAATCCCCAAAATCGTTCAGAGTCAAGTTGGGAGGCATTCGCAAATTGGTTCGATTGGCAATCCGGCAATCGAGTTAGTGCCGCTGCCTACCCTATCCTAGAAACTGATCCGGAATCTCCTTACCGACAAGTCCCAGAGAACTCCACCACGATTAGATTACAAGAGATTCTGAATAATGTGACGGAGAATGTTGATCCTGGTTGGAGCCAGGTTGACTCAATTGTCAACTATTTGAGAGCGAATTTCGAACTTGATTCCGCGCGGGTTGCGTCGCCAGATTGTGATGATTCGGTCGCCAGTTTTTTAGACCAAGCGGGCGGGCCGTCCTATTTGTTCGCCACAACCGCAACGCAAATGCTCCGGTTGGCCGGGTACCGAACAAGGTTGAGGAGTGGCTTTCTTGTCCAGCGAAAAGATTTCGATCGTGTTTCCCGTCAGTCGGTGGTCGATAAGAGTAATCTTCACATGTGGCCAGAAGTCTGCATCGATGGACGGAAGTGGATTCCCGTTGAACCTACACCAGGCTATCCCTTGCCTTGTAACGTGCAGACTTTTTGGCAGTGGGCGAAGGTGAAAGTCGTTGGCGGGGTCAACTGGTCATTAGCCCATCCACTTTTTTCGAGTTTAGCCTTGGGGTTTGCCTTTTGTTCGATCTGGTTTCGGAGGGAGCTGGTGGTAACGGGGTGTTGGCTATTGTGGCGGTTTGTCTTGATGGGGCCAACCAGTCTGCGGCTACGCTTCACTCGTCAATTGCTCGATTTGAGGTTCTGGGCAGCCGGGCTACCGCGACCTGCGTTTGTGCCGATTGGCCAGTGGTACTCTCGGGTTGAGCCAGAATCAGCGTCTGAGTTTATTCGCTGTTGGCATGAAGCCAACTTCAGTCAGGCTGGCTTAGATTCTGGCCCAAGCCAGTCATTGAATGTCTGTAAACAGGCCGTAGCGACCCTTACTTATCGTCGCATTCGAAATTTCATCAACGAAACTACTCTGTGAGTTAAAAGTGATTCAGACCACATCAAAAATTGACGCCTTACGCGAGCAACTAAACAAGTCTCTCGTGGGCAAGCAGGACGTCATCGAATTAGTAATTGCGTGCTTGATCGCCCGCGGTCATTTGCTTTTTGATGATCTTCCGGGCTTGGGTAAAACAACTTTGGCGAAAGCTTTGGCGAAGACCGTCGGGGGAATGTTTTCAAGGGTTCAGTGCACGCCTGATTTGCTTCCAAGTGATGTAATTGGATTCAATATATTTGACCAAAAAAATCATTCGTTTGATTTTCGAAAAGGACCGGTGTTTTCGGATCTTTTGCTGACGGACGAAATCAATCGTGCGACACCGCGGACGCAAAGTGCATTGTTTGAGGCAATGGCGGAGCGGCAGGTGACAGTCGATAACCAATCAAAACAATTGCCGCCGACGTTTATGGTAATCGCCACACAAAATCCGGTCGAAAGCCACGGTGCCTATCCTCTACCGGAAGCACAGTTGGATCGATTTGCGATGAAACTCAATATTGGCTATCCCAATTCAGAGGATGAAATTTCATTGCTTGGGCAATTTGTTGGCGAAGAATTCTCTAAGCAGGAGATTCAGCCTGTTTTAACCTTGGAAGAATTAGCAAAATTGCAATCAGAGGTAGCGCTGGTCGAAGTTTGCGAATCGGTTCGCCGTTACCTGGTGGAACTTGGAGCAGCGACTCGTAACCATACATCAATCGAACTGGGCTTGAGTCCCCGCGGCTTAATTACGTGGCAGCGAGTCGCACAGGCCTGGGCATTTTTACAGGGTCGCGACTTTGTAATTCCCGATGACATTCAGGCGGTCGCTAGTCCCGTTTTAAATTTGCGCATCTCGAATTCATCCGAAAATGCTGAATTAATTATTCGCGAGATTATTGAGTCGGTAGCCGTTCCCGTTGAAAAATCATAAATGCAAATACTTAAGTGAATTAAATAGTGAGAATCGTTATGCAAAGTAGACAGATCTTAAAACAGTTTTATTGTGGAGTTGCCGTGTTGTCAGCGGTAGTGACCCTGCTCGCTGGATGCAATCAGACAGGCGCTGAAAAATCGGGTGCCGAGTCGAAAACTGCACGAGTGAAGAAACTGCCCAAGATGAAATTTCATCGTCCGGATAGTTTTTCAACGGCCGTCGCCAGGTTAGGTGAACTCCATCAGGTAATTATTTCCGATAGCCCTTTGCCTGAGCCAAAAATGTTTCAGGTTGTTGAAGTGATCCACGGTTCAGGGCCCGGTGCTCATTCGCACTATCATTTGGCCAGTGCGCCGGTCGACCATAGTCACGGTCACAGCGATGATCACGCAGACGAAGAGTCAAACGAAAAAAAACATGAAGTAAAAGTCGACGTGATTACCGAGATGGCTGACATTGTTAAATGGTTGCCAGATATCGCAGCAGATACTGATATGAACAAGGATTCTTGGAGTTCTGTCAAAACCGAGTCTGAGAGTCTCCATTCCAAGTTGGACGAAGCTTTGTCTAACGCAGCGGATCAGCAGGCGCAGCGAAAAGCGATTCAAGGAATGGAAAAAGAACTGTCCACTTTTGCAGGTGCCATGGACGTTATCGCGAAGGAAGTCAGTAACTCTGATCAAAAAGATCAGGGATCACCGGAAGAATAAAATGTTCGAATATTATATTGCCGGTGCCGGGCTTCGGTTGTCGCAGGTCATTATCTACTCATCTTTATGGATTGTTAGCGGTTGCTTAATTGCTGCTGTTTTTCGGTGCATGGTTGGTGCGGAGAAGACACGGCGAATCTTTGCAAATGGATCGCGTTGGGGCGTTGCTGCAGGGTGGCTGATTGGAATGCTTCTCCCCGTTTGTTCACTTGGGGTAATTCCAATTGTCAGGGAATTACATCGGGCTGGTGTCAAACGAGGGACTATTGTTGCTTTTGGATTGACGGCACCTTTGTTTAATCCAATGTCAGTGCTGTACGGTCTCACGCTATCTGATCCTATTGCGATCTTATCTTTCTCGCTTTGTGCGTTAGTGATTGTCAGTGTTTTGGGGTTTTTCTGGGATCGATTCTCTCCGGTGTCCGAGGAAGACATTCCTGTGGATGAAAAGCTTCCTGTCCCCGGCATCAAGCGAACGCTTGCTGTGATTTACTCTGCTTCACGGGAGTTAGTCGGACCGACGATGGTCTACATTTTGATTGGGATCGCCGGTTCTGTGATGATGGCGGTTGTTTTGCCCAAGGGTTGTCTACAGAGTCAAGTCGAACGCGACAACATTTTAGCACCCATTATTATGGCGGTGATGGCAACGCCAATCTACTCCACTCCACTGCTGGCGATGAGCCAGATTGGTGGAATGTTTCAGCATGGGAATTCGATTGGCGCTGCGTTCACACTTCTGATTCTTGGTGCTGGTGCAAACATCGGTTTACTTTGCTGGTTTGCCAGGACATACGGCGTTCGAAAAGTTTTTGTCTTTTGTATGCTGCTGGTTACCATCACGGTTGCTCTTGCCTATGCCATTGATAAACCACTCTATCCGAAAGGAATTGAGCCAGCCGGTCATTCCCACGCGTTTGATGTTTATACACACCCATTCTTTACGCAGTCTCAAGATCTCGTGGAGGTCGCCATCAGGAAGGGACAAGATTTTTATGTTGCCAACGAAGTCGGAGCCACATTTATTCTTGTCGGAATGATCCTGCTTGGTTCGTTGCTGACCCTCGTTGGTCGCAAGGTAGATTTTGAATCCTGGTTTACCCGCGGTGTTACGACGGAGAGTCGATTCGACATCATAGTGCCTGGTTGGATTCTAGGCATCGTTTCAGTCGGGGCATTGGTGGCTGCAAGTATCGTTGGGTGCTATTTGTATTATCCTTCGCCCGACGATCTGTTGGCTGATTTTTTTAGCGTGCATGCGGAAACTGTTTTGACGTCTAAAACCCAGGAGTGGGAAGCCGCGGAAAAGTGGATATCGTACTCGGATGACCTGTCGAGACGGCTTGAAGTTGGCGTGTTCCTGCGGCAGGGAAGTATTGACGAGTTTATGTCGACCAAAGCAAAAGTCTATCGAGAAAAATTAGATGCGCTTCGGGAGTCAGTAGAGTCCAAAAATGTAGAGACGGTTGGGCCGAATGCGATGGCGGTTCAGGAAGCCTATCGTCGAATGAGTGCAGCGTTTCGTGAATAGTCGCGGTTAAACCAACGTTTATGGCGATGGACCAGGGGGGCTTTGATTTCCAATTGAAATCAGGGTCGTCGCTGGGTCGCGTTGCGTCGAGGTTGATGTTTTGTTGAGTGCAAGGTGTTTTGTTTTAGTTTCAAGTTTTCCAATTCTTGTTGTTTGAAAAAAATATTAGCGCTGAATCTATGCTTGACCAACCGAATCATTTGACTGAGGAAGTCGAAGTTCACCATGATTTCAAACGCTCAGTAGCGAGTTTGAGGGGGCAGGATCCGTACACATGTTCGCTTGTGGGAGAGTACGCGCGCATTCTGCTGCTGCTTGTATCGGTTCCACTTTTGGTTTGGTTATTTCAGTTAGTGACGCGAGAAAATGTTTCACCGATTCCGCTGGTTGCCGCCCTTGTACTGGTAACTTCTCTGTTGTCAAAGCGGGGAGGTAAGGCCCTGAGAGTGTGCCTGTTGGCGGCAATGACGCTTAATGTTTTTTCTTCAGTAATAAATCCGAATGCCTTTTTGCTTAAGCCGGACACTTATAATCCCCTAGCTACTCCAAATGTGATTTTGCTGATTTGTTTGGCCACCGCAAGCTTTTTCGAAATTGCTAGTGCGTGCAGAGATAGCCGGCGACCAACGATGATAAAGTTGATGTGTTGGGGGATCGTTTTCATTCCTGCATTTGTGTACGTCATAGGGATCCCAATAGTGACTCCGTGGTTGGAGTTGCTGGCGGAAAGAAATGCGCGCGCTAGAGATCCCAATTGGACAATGGCCAACGAAATAGCTCTCCGGGCAGCTAAGTTCAGTGTGTTTCTACTGTTTACCTACTTGGGTGCTTGTGTTGGTAGTTTTCTCAATGTGGTAGCTTATTGCATTCCGCGTGGAGAGAGCGTTGGTTTGCGGAATTCTAGTTGTCCGATTTGCAAAAACAAAATATTGCGCAAAGACAATCTCCCAATTTTCAGCTACATCAATTTGTCGGCACGCTGTCGAAGTTGCCAGTCCTTGATTTCACCACGCTACTTGGTTGTTGAACTTTTGATAGCGTCCATTTTTGGTTCGCTCTTTTTGTTTGAGCTTGTCACAGGAGCCGCCAATGTTCCCGCAGTTAGTAGCATGTCCCATGCTGGAGTTCTGTGGGTCGTCTTGTTTCCGAAATGGAAGCTTATCGGAATTTATTTTTATCACTGTTTGTTCGCAAGTACGCTGGTCGTTTTATCTTTGATCGAATGGGACGGACAGAAGCTTAGTTACCGGCACTCCGTCACAATTGTCCTCGTGTTTTTAATTTCCGCGACCTTTTGTCAGCCTTTTCAACCCATCCCTGCTCCTGAATTTTTATTAGCGTGGTTAGGTTCGATTTCGGTGTTGGCTCAACTTGGCAAACTTGTGTTGGGAGGCCTGTGCGGCGCGGGTTCGGGTGGTTTGGTAGTGGCGTTCACCAAGCAAACGAATCGTTCAACGCTAATTCCTGCGATGGCCCTTTCAGGAATTGTGCTCGGTTGGCAACCTGTGGTGCATGTATTCCTGATTTTTATGGTGTTGCAGATTTTTGTTCGGTATTTACCGATGTTTAGAACGTTATTGTCTGCTCGCCCGACAGCTCTGCTGTTGTTAGCCGTTTTGATCCATCATCCAATGTGGAAGTATCTTTTACAGCAATTTTCAAGGTTAAATGGTGGATAGGGAAAGTGATTTTAACCCCGATGACCGCTAAACCTTTGCTTTTTGCGGGTTTGGGGACGCTATCAAGCCGTATTTTCGATCTCTTTGACGTGGACGCGAACCCCCTGTCTCGGTACTCTTAGGCTGCCACGAGGCGTTTCATTTAATCGGTTTATTGCGGGTGCAACGTATTTCGTTAGACCCGAAACTCATTTATGACTAAGCGTTTTTTCTCGCTCCACGTTCCAGTTTTTGGAAGCGTAGCGATGGTGCTGTTATGCACTGTCTTTTTTTTACTGCCCTTCGCTCTGCGCGGTGCCCGTCTTGGCCTCAGTGACATGCAAAATAATGTCGCGGATTGGCTACCGGATGATTACACCGAAACGAAAGAGCTTGGTGAGTTTCGTAAATATTTTTACGGTGGCGACCAATTTGTTTGCGTCAGCGGGCCATGGTGCAAAGAGGGTGATGCGAGGTACACAAATTTCTTGCGTAAGCTACGCGAGGAGTCTCAAGAATATGAAAAGATTTTCAAAGATACCCAAAACGATGAAGAGGTAGAGGCGCATCGTAAGGGCGATGAATTAGGCTTGCTCTACGATGGGAACTTCCATGAGGACTGGGGCGAGCAACAAGAGAAATGGCTCCGGGGGCGAAACGGAAAGTGGTACTTTATCAACCGTCGAGGTGAGCTATATCAATGGGAAGGTCAAAACAACGTCGTTGAGGGCGGAAAGCGATTCTTCGAACGTATCGTCAAAGGCAAGAACAAAGCGTCGGGTAAATTTATTCGTACGTTTGGTGCACCGCCAGACGATGCAAAAGGGATTGAAAACGAATTCTATAAAAATCCGGAAAAGCTTTGCTGTCGACCCTTCCAGTCGGTCATTTCAGGGCCGGATGTTTTTGAGCAAATGGCAGGCCCCAACGGAACGTTGCGTATCGGCGGTTTGAGCGAGAACGATCTAAGCACAATCGAAGCAAAAATCGAAGCACACAAACGGTTGACTGGTTCACTTTATGGCCCAACGCCATCCAAAGATTTTACGTGGACTTTCGATTCGCTGTTGGCACAAGTCGATGATTCACTGCGAACGCAACTTCGATCGACAGACCTCCATCGGGAAGTGTTTGATGAGTTCATTGAAGAAGAACTGAATAAGAATTTTGATGGCGATATTGAAGAGTTAAAAAGTGCGACCTCGACGAAAAAGTTGGAGGTTTGGTATTGGATGTGGTACAAGCTTCAAATTGAGCCGCCTGCCCGTCAAACCTGTTTTATTGTAACTCTAAACGAGCCAGTGATTAATGAGCTTGCACGAGCCGTTGGTCGGCCAATGCTTGGGAAAACCAGGGGTCGTATTCTTGAATTGGCCACAGGTGAGTGTGGTATTGAAGCGGCTAATTTGCGAATTGGCGGACCGCCGAGCGACAATGTTGCCATTGATGAAGAAGGAACCAGTACGCTTTTGCGTTTGGTTAGTCTTTCTTTGATCATCGGGTTCAGTCTTGCTTATTTTAGTTTCGGCAGCGTCCGCGTTGCGATGATGCTCTTTTTCGTTGGCGGCACCGCTGCGATCTCGAGTTTGTCGTTTGTTTGGTTTGGTGGACAAACGATGGACGCCATTTTAATGTCGATGCCTTCGTTGGTTTATGTATTAGCGCTCTCGAGTGCGGTGCACATCGTTAATTATTATCGGGACGCCTGCTACGAAGATGGGCCAGATTTAGCGGTTGAAACTGCGGTCAAGCACAGCCTCTTCCCCTGCACCCTTGCCGCGTTTACGACGGCTTTGGGTTTGATCTCACTAACTACCAGTAACTTGACTCCGATTTACAAATTTGGTTTGTTTTCGGCGATTGCGACGATGGCCACGGTCGTTCTTCTGTTTACCTACTTGCCAAGCGCATTGACAGTATGGAAGCCGGGTTACAAGAAAAAGAATAGAGACGAGTTGGCGAAAGAGTCTGGGCTGACGGCGGCGGTTGCGAGAATTTGGGAGCGGATTGGGAATTGGGTTGTCGATCATCATGCCGTGGTAACCGTGACCTCGGTGATCTTGTTGGCCTTTTTTGCTGTGGGTGCGACCAAAATTCAAACCTCAGTGCATTTGCTCAAGCTCTTCGATAAGGATGCCAAAATCCTGCACGATTACGCGTGGATGGAGGAGAATCTTGGTGAATTAGTGCCGGCGGAGATTCCCGTCGGTGTCGACCTCAGTGCACAAAAAGAGCCGTACCTAGCACAACTGAAAGCCGAGCAACTGGCGGCAGTTGCGAAGGACAGTGATGGGGAGCCCATTGAAGATTTCACGCTGGTTTTCAGTGATGAACAGCGGATGGCCTATGACCTCAAGTATTCAATGCTTGAACGAATGGAGTTGTCAGAACGAGTAAGAGAGCAGCTTGAGTTTTACTTCGGTCCCGACGGCATGGGCATTGTCGGCTCTGGTATGTCTACCGACATGTTTGCTCCACTATTTCGGATTGAATCCGATGAAGAATCAATTGAGCGAAAGAGTTATAGCTCGCAGTTGTACAGTAAACGCGATGAGATGTTGGCACAGGCCTACTTGGCTGAGGTTGGAAAATCAAACTTAAAACGCGATGACCGCGAGCAAGATTTGGCCGATCCTAATCGGGCAGGAAGAGAATTGTGGCGAGTCAGTATTCGTTTGGCAGCGCTAAACAACGTTGACTATGGCCAATTTGTCAATGATCTAAAATCAGTTGTTGAGCCGATTATGGCGGCTTATCGCGATCGAACAACGATTTTGAGGAGGCTTCAGGAGGCGACCGGAATTGAATCGCTTAATAGTGCAAACGTGTTGTTGATTGGTCCTGATCCGTCGGGCGAGTCAGAAGATGTTCGAACTCAAGTTGCCAATGGAAAATCACTTGGTGAGATCATTGATCAATCTAAGATTTACTCTCAAACACTCAGATCGCTTTTAGAGAATCGTGGATTCAAAAATGCGGTAAAGACCAAAAGTAAGAAAAAATATTTTTGGCTGAGCGATGGCGACGTCTTTGGAATCAACCCCGAAGATGACGCCGAGGTGGCGAAAAAGAAAGCGGCAAGTAGCCTCAAATTCATTGACCAATTCGACTGCATTGTCCGGGTTGATGAGATCCCAGCTTACGCGGTTGTTGAGAAGTTGATCGCCGACTCGGAAATTGCAGGTGGACAATTTGTCGATTTTCGTAATCACCGCTTCGATGTTGATCCCAAAACTAAGTTGCCGCTGGCTGGAATGAAGACAGCAAAAGAATTGAAGGACAATGGCCATGCAGAGATTGATGTTACGGCAATGTACACAGGGATCGTCCCGATTGTGTACAAGGCTCAGCGATCGTTGCTGGAGAGTTTGATTCAGAGCATCGGGCTTGCCTTCATCATGATCTCAGTCGTCATGATGCTCTTGTTGAGAGATTGGCGATCACCAGTTGGGCCCGGTAATTTACTTAATGTCCGCGGTGGCATGGCGGCGATGTTGCCAAACGTGTTTCCCGTCGTTGTTATTTTCGGTTTCATGGGGCACATGAATAGTTGGTTTGGTGGCAGCGTTGATAGCTTCCTGGTTGATATTGGTTCGATGATGACCGCGAGTGTTGCGATGGGCGTTGCGGTGGACGATACGATCCACTTTCTAAATTGGTATCGAAATGCGCTTGCTCAAGGGTACCGCCGGAAGGAGGCGATCAAAGTCGCCTATTCCCGTGTCGCGACGGCGATGACACAGACCACTTTGATCGGTGGCCTTGGATTGGCAGCATTTGCCCTGAGTACTTTTACACCGACGCAGCGATTTGGCGTATTGATGCTATTCTTGTTGGCTGCGGCACTTGTCGGCGATTTGATTTTTCTCCCGGCAATTTTAGCCGGTCCGCTGGGTAAGTTCTTTGGAAAAGAACGTCCGCTGTCTGAGGTTCAGTTAGATGTTGAAACCAGTGAGCCGAAATTACTACTGGTTGGAGAAGTTGCAGATGTTACGACTCCTGAGTTGCCGGAAGCAGAAGGCATTGCAGAGAGACATCGCCGGATAGAATAGGTGTTGCTGGGATTGCTCGGTAATTCTTAAGAAGATTGAGAAGGTTTGGGATTAATTTTCTAATATCCCAAGGCGTTGCACGAATAGGTCCAGTGCAATGGTTGTGTTTCTTGAGGTTGATCTTTTGGAAAAAGTTCGTTTTGCCTGCCCTCGGTGTCAGACGGTCATGCAGACGGGAAGCGATCGTGTTGGTTACGATGTCGCTTGCCCGCACTGCTCGCACCGTTTTAAGCTGATTGCGCCCAATGCAGGTAAAGATTTAAACTCCGATAAAGGGGGAGTTTCCGGCCAAGCCAACACAGTTGGCCGCGATGCCCCCACCGTCCCTCGTGCATCAGGTCGGGGCGATCCGAATTCTGGATTCGGGGAACCGCCATTCAAAAAAGCGGTTTCCGTTGATGGATCATCGGACATACGACAACCGACAACAAGCCAGAATTTAGGTGACGTTCAAACAGCGCAGGCGCTGGTTGTAGAAAATCCACGTCCTGCACCGGTAGGGTTTTGCTGTCCGTATTGCAGAACCACTAAGCCTCCCAAGTTGAAATCGAAGGTGTCAACGGTGGGGTGGGTGATATTCACCGTTTTGTTGTTGACGACGTGTGTTCTTTCGCCGATCGGTTTCCTAGTGCGTGATGATTATCGAATTTGTTCGCAGTGCAAAATTACACTCGGCACAAATTGACTGTCTAAGTACA
>Ga0214479_100477_pt1 | contig 23522 bp, 29 predicted proteins | sample M1_20Mar14CPVII9_5_FD_165054 | JGI IMG/M metagenome (GOLD analysis project Ga0214479, IMG submission 165054) | Marine eukaryotic communities from Monterey Bay, California, United States - M1_20Mar14CPVII9sort6BwellE14 | ecosystem: Environmental > Aquatic > Marine > Unclassified | place: USA...
ACTGTGAAGCAAGAGATTGGCGTGCCATTACAAGTTGTGTTATATGAGGATGTACTTCGTGTCGGCACGGTCAAGCATGCAATCATCGAACCCATCAAATCATCTCTACAACGATCAACTTTGTCAAAGATGAGCAGTAGCACAAACAATTTAGATGCCTTTGGCAATATCATTCAAGCTCACTTTTATGAGAATCGGCAATCCATCTTGACAGAGGTTAGGACGTGGTCAGATGACAATTCCCTGGGCCGTAATCGTAATAGTAGTAAGGCCAATGCAATTGGTCAACAAAGTGCTTCGCTTCTCGGTCAAAGTTTAGGTAGTGGAGGAGTATTTCAGATTGATCAACTCCAACCTCTCCTTCCGAAATTAGAATCTCTATTGAGTAAGGTATCAATGCCAAAGCAGAGTAGTAGTATTGATAGTTCTCTTGAACATGCGGCTGCTAAACCTCCACCAGTATTAGATTCAAAGATGGACGAAGATAAGGAAGACGAGATGAAGCCGGCAGCAGCAAAGAAACCACAGGTACGCAATCCATACAAGAAGAAACCAAATATTCCATTGGATCCAGTAGAGCAACGTCGTCAACAGATGCAACAAGCCGCGGCCAATAGTGATTTCATCTTAGCCGGGAAACTACAAGAAGAGATTAATCGTTTAGAGGTTTTACAAAAGAGTATGAATGAGGCAGCGACCAATGGTGACTTTATCCGAGCTGGGAAGCTACAGGTGCAGTTCAAGGCACTTACGGAAGGAGCCGGTCATAACCATCCAAAGCCTGCACATAAGTCTTCGGTTACTGCTGCCGCTTGGAATAATGAATCAAGTGACGATGATGATGAAGACTCAAGTGGTAGTGAGGATGATGACAGTAGTGATGACGAAAATGAGGAGATGGATTGGGATGAGGATGGAATGGGTGGGCCACAGTTTGGTGGTGGAGGTATGGGAAGTATGGGAGGCGGCATTCCCTCTACTCATCCTGGTGCTAGTGGTATGGTCGGTATGCCTATGGGGCTTGGCAAGAACGTGTTTGCCCCACCTGGTTACAAACAAAAGCACTTGCCCAAGACACATCCTTCAAAATGGGGACAAGGCTATACCCTAGCCTCCACTTCTTCGGCCGCAACAACTGCACCCTCAGTCACAACCGAAGAGGATAGTAAAATGCCAGCAGATCAAACGACAAAGAAGTCAACTATCCCGTTAGATCAACTATGTCGTTTGAGAATCCGTCTACCTCAAGACAAATCAGTAGTGGAAGAATTCAATAAGAATGATTCCTTGAGTGAGGTATACCGCCGATTAGATCATCTCGTACCCAACCAGAACAAAAGTAAGAAGAAGAACACCATTACTGGACCATCAGCCCAAGGTGGCGGAGCCTTCTCCCAGCCTCTCTCATCGGCTGGATTCACTCTCCTTCTTACACGTCCCAAGATGGAGTTTAGTAAAGAGATGCACGGTACCAAGAGTCTCGATAGTCTCAATCTAGCACCCTCGGCTACATTGACAGTCATGAAGTGTAATGAGCGTGGCATTGTGTATCGGGGTGAGGTGGAAAGCCGTTTAAACGAAGCACAAGGCGATGCAATGGATGTGGAGGGCTTGACGGTAAGCTTGAGTTGATAAATGTTGTGCATTTTCTGTCTGTTCTTACCCTTCTCATCTTCTTCTTTCAACTTGTACGATCACAGTATGAGGGGTTGATGGAGATTACAGAGTGGGTGGGCAAAGCAGGACCAAAAGAAGGAGAAGCCTTCTTAGCTTTGACTACTGAGGAGTATGAAGAACACACGGAGAAGATTAGTCCATCGTCATACTTTGCAGAGTTGGATTCTGCAATGGATGAAGTTGGGGAAGAAGACGGAAGATGTCCAATCTGTTTGGGTAGTTATGATAAGTTGGAGGAGGACCCATTGTTACGAAAGGTGAACAACTGCGGGCATACTATGCATGAAAGTTGTTTACAAACTTGGTTGGCAACAAACTCGTCTTGTCCTCTTTGCAAGGTGGGATTGGTTGGCAAGAAGAAGATGAGTGGTTATTGAGATGTATTGGGGAATTACAAAAGCAAAAGCCTCAGGTTGATTATGCTATTATTAGATGTGTAGATGTATCACTAGTAAACTGAGCTTTATACACTCTGAATGACATACAACCAAGGCCAAAGTAAGCAAAACTAATTTTTATTCTGTTACATGTTTGATATACTACGTCTACGTTGTTTATTACAACTACATGCACTCCCTTTTACCCATACTCTTTTTTTCACATTCAATAACCAATACAGATAATTTCACCCCCACGGGTTGGCGTTCTTGCCCTTACCCCTCTTCTTCTTCATCGTCTTCTTCTTCGTGGACTTGGGCTTCTTCTTGGCCGACTTGGCATCACTCACAGTGGGCTCCATGGTAGGCGAAGATGACGGCTCAGTACTTATCGATGGTACGACTGACGGCAGAGATGAAGGCGGTGTAATCAGGGTTGGCAAGTCGGACGGCTATGATAGAAGAGAAAGAAAGAGATGGAAGAGAGTTTGTGAGAAGACGGCAGGAGATAAAAAGACTCATATGACATATGATATGATCACTTTTGTTGATCAAAAATAGACAAACTTACCACCAAACTGGGAATACCACTACTCGTCGGATTGCTTGAGGGTTCATATGAGGGCTGACTCGAGCTGCTTGGAGAATCAGACGGCATTCCACTGGGTGCATTAGGCTGTCAATATGTTTATGAATGAGAGAAAGTGAGTCGTTTGACTTCTTGACAAGCATTAAATACACATTCACATAACTTACACAACCAGTGTTAACAATATCAAGTCCATCTTTATCCTTGCATTGATCATCCTTATCATTGCAGCAGTCAATCAATTCATCAAACGCCCCACCTCTAGCAGTATCCTTGCAAGCGATGTTATCATTACACGAGTTGATCAAGTCAACACCACTTAATTGAGCTCTTAGGCATGATGCATTATCGTTACAAGACGAATCAACACTACCAATGTTTGCATTATTGCACGAGCTATCACCTTTGCAAGACGAATCAACACTACCAATTGTAGCAAGCGAACACGAGGCAAAAGCGTTGCAAGACGAATCAGCACTACCAATTGTAGCAAGCGAACACGAGAACTCATCTGTACAAGAAGGACCCACAACATAATCAATATTTGCACCTCCGCAAGCAAAAGAACCAAGACCACGATCGCTACATGAGCCATCTTTACAAACTTAACGAGAGAGAAGAAGAAGGGGAATGGTTTGTGTAAGTGATATGATACGACCAAAAAGATTCATAAACAACATAAAAACACCAACCAAAACCTCTCTTTGTTTACCTTTGCCTGTGAAGCCAGAACTGATTGTGCCATCCGTATTGACTCCACCCTGATCTGTATTACCACATGCAGTAGCACAAGTTGTAGTAGTATCCTTAACAAAACCATCAACACAATCAACATATCCCTCTCCATCAGAAGTAGCATCACAGCGTTCCTGGAACATTTTAAGGGCAAGAAGCTGTCATTATATCATCATTGTGTGAGTCATTTGACAAACGGTGAAGCGATATTTGATAATAATAAGCATGTACTACTTACACAGCTAGGTCCACCAGCATCAACAATATCAAGTCCATCTTTATCCTCACATTGAGTATCATCATTACAGCAGTCTATCAATTCATCAAATGCCCCAACATCATTGGCTCCAACACAAGATCCGCCTCCGTTACACGAGTTGATCAAATCAACACCACTGAATAGAGCACCGCTGCACGAGACAGATTCTTTACAAGAAGAATCAACACTGCCAATTCGAGCTCTAAAGCACGAATCTTCTTCTGTGCAAGAAGAATCAACACTATCAATGTTGGCTTCATAGCACGAGTACTCTCCTGTGCAAGAAGGACCAACCACATAATCAATAATAGCTTCATAGCAAGCATAATTATCACTGCATGACCCATCTTTACAAACTTCACAAGTAATAGAGAGAGAAGAAGAGGAGCGGTTAAAATAAGTGACAATAGTCAAACTGATTCAGAACAAACCAATTTAAACTTAAACAATGGATAGCTCTTTGCTCACCTGTTCCTGTAAAATCATCACATGCATTATCTCCAGTACAACATTTGCTTACTCCGTTTACAATGCATGCAGTGGCACAAGTTGTGGATGGATCACCTTTAACAAAACCATCAACACAATCAACATATGCATTACTACCTGTTTCTCCAGATGTTGTTGTAGCATCACAACGAGCTTCAAATGTAGCTATGTCCACAAGCCTTCTTTCTTGAGCTTCTTGGACTTGACGGTCCTCGAAATCTTGCCCCTTTACACATGGACATGAGTTGGTAGATAAAACAATTGCTACTACTATTGTTGTTTTTATCCACTTCATCTTCTCAATATTCTTGTTCAAAATATGTATCTCGTGTCTGATTTATCTGAGTATGTAATGTCAAATGGAATTGATATTGATATGTTTATATGTATCGGGCGGGTGATAGATTGCGTGGTGTGTGATAATTATGTAGCGCGTATCTTCTTATGGGATGGTGATATGATTTTGTATCTGTTATTTTCAATTGTGTTTGTATTTGTATGTGTGTGTGTTTGTATGTTTGATATTATCAAGATTATTATATTGATTGTAGTTGTAGAAGTTTTATGTGGCCTTTTAAATTTAAGCCTATTTATTTGAGACAATGATATGAATATGATAAAGATAAGTAAACGAAGTAGTTCATTGTATGATAGACGCGATAGGACGCGATGTAGATTATGTTGGGAGTGTATTAAGTTTCGCTCACCTTATTATTATCGATATATATATTAATGTTGAGACAGGGAATGCGAGTTTGATATGGGTGTTTGATTGTGTCGTTTGGTCAAGATAGAATCTAGTTTGTGTCTCAGTTGAAGTTGGAAAACTGAAATGTCTCAAAGACGTTTTGTGTCTGTGTCACAGACGATTGCAAACCCAATATCGTCAATTTGCTAGAGTTTGCTGCAATGCTGTGCATGCACACTGCTGGCACATGTTGTAATTATAGATGTGGATCACTAGTAAACTAAAGTACACTCCGTATGGCACATGTATGCTCATTTAAGCTTGATGTATCTAAAGTCTATGATGATTCCTCTTCTCCTATACTCAAACCAGGCCAACTCTCAACCCTCCGCCAATACTCATCATGTCTGCCGCCATAATAACTACTCAATATAGAATCCAAAACTTCAGATGTTCGTATGGCATTATCTGCTCTTGCAGGAGATCGTGTCAGGCCAAACTTCTCTAACCCATCTTCATTAACATTTCGTAACTCATTAACAACAGCTTGTATTAATGGCTGCGCGGCATGTAGCGGTGCATTGAATTCAATAGTGTTGATTATCTTGCCGTTCAAGTCTAATATGTCAATAGGAAGTCCTGCTCCCATGCCTCCCGTTCGTATTAATCCTTGATTACCTGTTATAATAAGTTCGTCTATTTCTTCTTTTGACTCGTCTTTGTTTGGTGGTGAGAAGTCCCAAGTACAATCAACAGTTGCACTCTCGGAATTAATAGGTGACCAATTACATTTATCAATAGTTGCAGTCATGGCAACATAATCTTCCACCAATGGGTATGATTCACCTTTTCCCTTTCGTAATACATTACTCTTGACATTTAAAATAGGGCCAAATAAATAATCGAGTCTATCAAGTATGTGACATCCCATATCCATTATTAACCCGCCTCCACTATACTGAGCATTTAATCTCCATGGTATGTCACTACTACTTTTACTACCAATATCATCTAATCCCCTAGCTAAACTACTACCAACCTGAGTATACTTTACATTCAAAACTTTATCCCCAATTAACCCATCTTTAAGCAACTTTTGTAAAACTTGTGTACGTTCATGTGCTCGAGAAACATAGGCAGGATAAAATTTAATATTCCTATGTTTCAATTCATCAATCATTGCATTAGTTTCCCATGCACATCTCCCGCATGGCTTTTCTATGTATACTGCCTTAATTTTGTTATTGTTAGTTTTGGAAGAGGAGGAGGAGGGGAGTGAATCAATTGCAGTACAAATTGCACGTACATTTTCTAGATGTGAACCTGGCGGTGATGATATATAAATGGCATCTAACTTTCTACCATTTGAGGACATGTCATGTATCATATCTTTAATATTGTCATATCCTTTAACATCGTTAGGTAGATTATCTTTATTAGTTTGTATCCATTCTTGTGCTGCATTGGGCGTGCGTCTCATGACCGCAGATAATGTCGAACCATCTGATTTGTAAAATGCCGGACCGGATTTGATTGTACATACATCTCCTAGGCCGATGATTGCCCAGTGTATCATATCATTATCATTATTGGTAACGTCTGAGGGGAGGATGCCATGTGATGTTGTGTAGAGATTGAGTTTGAATATTGATGAACAACACCGACGAATGCCAAGGCGGTTGTTACCCCGTGTAAAAGAAGAAGTAATACTACTGATATATTAGTATGAAGAAAGGCCATTGGTTATGTAGTAGGATGATACTTCCTCCACCATTCGCAACTCAATGTCTACAATATATCCGTGCTCAATGAGTGCTCCCAGAAAAGCGGAAGTGGCGATGCAACGCGAAGATACCGAATAACTCTCCCCCACGCACCGCCGACAAGTGAAGATTATATTTGCAAACAACAACTTTACTCTATTCATTTGTTTAGATTCTACACTAACTGCTAGTACTCTTCTCTATTCTTAAACAACATCGACACACTCTGGTTTCCTTTTGACCACGGAACAAACTCAACTCTGACTTTCTGAAAAGTATCTTATTAAGTAAAGATACTTTCATAAGTATGACTTCTAATTCTAATGTTCTTTAGCACATACCTGCCAATACGAAAAAGAAACGACTGAACCCAGTACAGCCAGGATTTGGGGTTGGGCTTGGTGTTACAACTGGAGTTGGCTGTATATGTTAATGAAAGGAGGATTATATTTAGTACATATCATGTGAGCATCTATTTGAATTTGAAGGAGAAAGAGATATATCAGAATAAAAAACATAAGTACATACCTGAGGCGTAGGCTCATTCGTAGGAGCCTTTGAGGGCGATGAAGACGGATTGGATGTAGGCGATACAGACGGTTCTGTGGTTGTTGGGCTGGAAGTCGGAGCATTAGTAGGAGAAGATTCAGTTCGTGGTCCTCCTGTGGGCAAGCCGTCACCGCCGCTAGCTGGACTCGATGATGGAGCTTTAGATGGACTTGATGATGGAGCCTTAGATGGAATTTCTGATGGGCTTGATGATGGGCTTGAGGATGGAGCTTTAGAAGGAGCCGGCTAGAACATTGAGAGATAGAGAAGAGAGATGTTAGGATACATATAAGGTAACGAATCTCTTATGCAAAGACCACGCTGCTTACCGTGGGGTTTGGAGTTGGAGCCGGTGTCGGATTTGGCGTCGGGTTAGGAGTACCAGCGGGTAAAGTTCTAGTAGCTCCATTCGAGTTCGTATAAGATGATGCCAAACAGTTGTTACTGTTATAGTCAACAATAACACCTCGACCTGCTTGTGAGATGGGCACACGCATGGCAAACTCATATAAACACTCAGCTGAGTTGTCATGAAGTTGAGGCCCTCCCATGTAATATGGATCCCAGAACCATCGTCTTGATGGTCCGTATGAATTAACTGCAAAGATTTCACAACGACCTTGGTTATTTGGGTAGGTTCGACACCATCTGTTTATTAGAACACAAATTTATACAGGCAAGGTGTCGTTAGATATATATCAATGATACAGATAGATATCTAATACAGAAAGAGGTATAACTTACGGTCCTCCACTAGATCCTCCCGTCAATTCACAATCATCAAGTAAGTATCCCCCTCTACTAGATGCCGCTCTATCTAATCTCTGAACACAATGTCTAAAATCTGGATCTCTATTACCAGAATATCCTAATGCAGTAGCCCTGTCACCTGTTTGAGGAGGTTGGAATGTAATAGGCAAGGCCGGGAGTGCCTGATCCATTGCCAGATTAGGATTAGCGGGAAGATGAGATCCCACGTCACTAACAACTAGGTAGGCATAATCCCAGGCAATGTTGTTGGGCCATGAACGATCACTCCATCCTTTATCAACAACAGCAAAGGCTGGTGTCCAACAACCCCACCTACTATCATTATTACAATTATAATCTGATCTGTCTGATCCTCCGTCATCTTGATGTGGGATGAACATGAATCGGTCTGCAAACTGTTAAAAATAGGAAGAAAGATGTGAGCACTTTCAGAACTAAAGATACCAAACGGAGCATAAAGCACTATACAACACAATAGCATACCTTCTTAGCTGAATCATCATAAACACAATGTGCCGCAGTAATAATAACACTTCGTCCAGTGGTAGGATTAGTCACGGCTGTCGCTGAACATAAGTAGTCACTAGTACCATGTGTAAACATTAATCGTCCGGCTGCATCTTTTATATCTCCTCCACGATTCCATGGTCCTTCGTCTACTATACTTTGTAAGTTACGATGTTGTTTATTCTTCTTCTTTCTCTTGTTGTTATGCTTGTTATTGTTATTACGTAAATTCTTATTGCTATTGTTGTTATTATCACGTCGTTTCTTAAACCAAGTACCATAATCTTCATCATACTCTTCACTAATATCATCATCGTCAATTGTACGATCATACGGTTGAACAGTACTTAATCGTTCAGAAGTCCAATAGTTGGTAGTTTCAATACGTGAAGATACCAATGAGGCATATTCAGTTGATGATACTATATCGCTGTATTCGGAGGAGTCGTATGGTATGTCTAGTAAATTTCGTATAATTTCTTCTTTGTCATTGTTATTTGACTGAGTAGTAGTAGCGGTGGCGGTGGCCGCGGTCGAGCCGACGACGGCTAGGATGAGGTGTAGTGCTGTAGAGAGGTTCATTGCAGGTTTGTGTTGTTGAGAGGAGTTATGAGGAGGTGCGACCGGCAAGATGAAAGGCATGCAGATCTTTGACCTCTATTGATTGAACGGACAAACTTGCAATTAAGTCGTTCAAAAAACAGCCAAAAACGACCGTAAGACCAACGGTATCCGTAAACGATCATTTGTCAAGGCAGCCTTCAATCTGAAGTATATATCATACGCATACTTTGGGCATGATATATATAGATAATATTGTATATGAGTAGCTAATAGTTCGGCAGCGGGCTGGGGGGTGATATATAAGGATACCACAAGTCAAAAGATACGAGTGGCTGCGCCATGATATGATGAAGAAGAGAACTCCAACTCCTCTCACCTCTAACACTCAACATTTATATCGTCAATAAGTATATAAAAAAGAGCTCTATGACATCACAACATTGATCTAAACAATATAGAGATAGAAAATCAAACAATTGCAATAGAACATGGGCGATCTTACACGAAAAATGATGTTGAGTAGTAGTGCCGAACTACTCTACAAACCATATCGTTTCCATCCACAATTATTCAACAATAACTTCCTTGAAAGTTGGTTACATCCCGATTATAAATCAATACTAAATGCATTTCAAAAGTTACCATCTCCCGCTGACTTAGATGATACATTCAACATTGACAATATTGTTAGTCAATATTTATTAAAGAAAGAAATAGATGGTGTATATTCATTTAATGTATTCAACTCTACATTTATTCAACTATTCAATGAAGAGATTACTAATTTCTATACTATATCAAAACAACATAATATTAATGTTAGAAGACCAAATAGTATGAATAACTACGGAGTGATTGTAAACGATATTGGATTAAGATCATTAATTACCAACTTTCAACAAAAGTATCTATGGCCAGTGGCACGATATTTGTTTCCAATACAGGGTAGTCAGTTCGATAGTCATCATTCATTTATAGTTCGATATAAATCAACAGAAGATGTAGGCCTAGATATGCATACCGATGATTCAGATGTTACCTTTAATGTATGTTTGGGTGAAATCTTTGAAGGTGCTACTCTTACATTCTGCGGTATGTTTGGTAAGTCAAATCATAGAAAATATACACATACCTATCAACACAAGGTAGGACGTGCCGTATTACATTTAGGTAATAGACGACATGGTGCCGATGATATTAAAAGTGGTACACGATGTAATTTGATAATATGGAATCATAATGAGGCATATCGAGGTAAGGGAGTTAATGCTTGGGATAGAAATGAAGTGTATGAAGCAGAGGAAGCGGAACCATCTCCTGTATGCCTTTCATATACACATGATAGAGATTATACAAACTTTAAGAGCTTGCCAGAGGCTGCATTGAAACAGAAGAGGAAACCGTGGTGTCCTCCTCCGGGTCGAGAGTATGAAGGGTATAAATGAGGAATTGTATCTGACTAATCATCTATATCACCACCCACATATCAGTAGAGACTACCGGAGATGATCAATCAGACTATTTTAACCAACTGAAATATAGTAGTAACGGTTACTTTAATGTCTTGACAATCCTACTTAATTCGAGCAAACAGGGTTTCTACACAAATATTCTATCCAATATCAGTTGTTCATACTTCAGGATCTTTGGAGTTTCATTACACTTTTGGGGCAGAGAGGAGCCCATAATACAACTCTTCTTGTGACCATGATATACGTTGGGTGGTCATCTCTTGTGGAAAAGATATTTCTTAAAAGGGCTTGGCTTTCTCAATCAACTCAATTACATCATCAACAAGGTCACAAGTGTCATTAGGACAATTGCTTAACTTCTTACGTGCCTTTTTGGCGTTCTTGAGTGCACCATCCAAATCATCTTCATTAACATCATCAATTGCCTTGTTGATATCTTTTGTAACTGCAATTTCAGATTCACCTGGCCTCACATTGTTCTCGGAAATAGCTGCAATTGCCTTCTCCAGCAAAGCTATAATAGCATATACCAGAGTTGTGGGCTGTGTATGTTGATGGTGCAGGCTGTCAGTTTATTCAAATAGAAAAAGAGAAATCAAAGCAGCATAGGCATATACTTACAGAATTTGTTGGACCTTGTGTGGGCATACTTGTTGGTGCAGGCTGTGGCGGTATGTTATGTACGAGAGAAGAGTGGGTCATTTGACAAATATGAAGAGGAACCGAAAGCAGTAAGTGAAAGTACATTGACAATAACTTACACAACCAGCAAATATTTGAATTCCTGTTAACCCCTGACATTGACCAACCTCATCATTACAACAGTCAATCAAATCATCAAACGATCCATCTTCATTGGTACCAAAGCAAGAGTCTTCTTTGTTGCACGAATTGATCAAGTCAACATCACTTAATTGAGCAAATTCGCATGAGAACCTATCTGTGCAAGATGAATCAGCACTACCAATTGTAGCACCACTGCACGAGCCAAATTCATTGCAAGACGATACAGCACTACCAATTTCAGCAAAACTGCACGAGTCTTCTTCATCGCAAGACGAATCAACACTACCAATTGTAGCAAAACTGCACGAGAACTCACCTGTGCAAGATGGACCTACAACATATGGAATAGTAGCACCAGCACAAGCATTTAAACTGCCACTACAAGAATTATCTTTACAAACTAATCAAGTAATATAGAGAAGAAGAAGGGTAGCGGTTGATAAGTGATACGTGCAAAATGATTCATGTTACACAGACGGATGAACCTTTGCTCACCTTTGCCTGTAAAGCCACCATTGAGTGTGCCATCTGGTAAGATAGACCCACTAATTCCACATGCATCACGTCCAGTACAACAATCACCACCGTAACCAATAGCATCATTACCACATGCATCGGCACAAGTTTGGGAAGTAGTGACACCATTAACTACAGCAAAGCCACCAACACAATTAACATATGCGTCACTGCCCGATAAACCAGGTATATTTGTGGCATCACAACGATCTTCAAATGCATCCATATCCAACCCTGAATCTAGCCTACGACCTTGAGACTGGGACTGGGCTTGACGATCATTAGCATCTTGAGGCACACTTAACACGGTCTGATATTGATGATCGACAGTAATACTCTCCATACCATTAGAGAGAACATTAATACTACTATCAGGCTCTTCATGGAGCGTCTTCTTGGGTAGAGGGGATAAAGTATCGACGAGTACTTCTTCATTCTCAGCAGACTTGGACCCACTTGGCTTAATCTGCTGTTGGGTATACTGCCCATGAATGCCCTTGGCATCTTCTTGATCCATGACAAACTTGTTATCATCGACAAACTTGTTATCATCGTGACCCTCTGCACATGAGTTGGTGGTAGCTAAAGCAATTGCTACTGCCACTGCTACTATTGTTGTTAACCACTTCATCTCTCAATTCTTTATCTCGGATTTTAAGTAGTATCGTGTCTGATATTATTTAGTATGTATTTCAAATGATAATGTTGTGATATTGATACGGGAGAGTATCAGAGTTATGGGAGAGGCAGTACGTGAATAGTTAGTAGCTGCAGTTTGAGTAGGCAGTAGGGGGCATGCAATATTTTTGGGGTCATTTGAGAAAGAATGGATAAATTTGTAGTCGTAACTTTCTTAGAGATCTTTTTAACCTCTTGTGTGTATGTATACTTTTGAGAATAGCGAGGGAGAGATACTTAGAGGAAAGCAAAGATTAGTAGAGATAGTGTACAATGGTTTTTATATCTTTTATCCTCGTTCTACTCATTAGCATGTCTTGATTCTCGTAGCATCATTCAAGGATTCCTCATTACTCAATATCTTCGTCATCTAGCATAGTGTGACTTTACTCCCTTTATTCCCTTCTCTCGTACTCGGACCCTAATATATATGTACATGACTTAAAACCAAACCTCTCCTCCACCACCCGACTTGCTATTAGACACTTCCCCCCCAGCCCCTGACCCTGCCGACGAATCAGCAGTACTACTCAAATTATGCTGTCCAGCAACCAACGGAGTTTCAACACTAGCCGCTAAATTCACCAATGAATCATTTGAATTACTACCACCACTACCATTCGAGGTAAGTAAGGCATTACTGTTATTGTTATTATCCAAAGTTGGTAACATTGCTAAATTAATCAATGAATCATCACGACTTAACATACCACCTAGATATGTTGTTGAGGTTACACGACGTGTTAATCCTGAGGATCCTAATGATGTTGATGATGATAGTTTGGTTGGTTCTACACCTGTATTGAACTTGTTGATCGAGGTTGAGGCGGCATTCGATGATGTGGACAATGATACGGCGGTGGATGCCTCGGCAGCCATACTAGCAGCAGCAGATCCAGCCGTAGTAGACACAGTCAATCCTACATTTCCCACAATACCACCATGACCACCAGATGACAAGGCCGAAGCCGAGGCAGCAGCAGCAAAGTTATCCTTCAATTGACTTAAACTATTCTCAATACTCATACCTAATTCACTTGGGTCTAGGAATTGTAGTGGAGCTGGAGCGGATAGTATTGCTCCTTGATTCGATGATGATGATGGATGTGTTAGATAGCTTGGTTGTTGACTTGTTGCTGCTGTGTTGTTGTTATTTGATACCCCCGCTGTGCTAGATGATACTGTAGATGAGGAGGCAGTCGTAGCGTTAGAGCCCGAAGAGATTGATGCGGCAGCACCCATCGTGGATGAGGAGCCTGCACCTGTGGCTGTTGTTGTTGATGATGGATTCCTAACAACAACCGAATGTGCAATACCCTTATTACTGAATCGTAAGTATCCATTGAGTTGATGCTTGACTCCCTTGCCTATTGCTACTGTATACCCCTGTCCTTGTCCATTGGCACTTGAGGCTGTGGCGATGCCTGGAAGTTGCTGTTGTTGTTGATGAGATGGCTGTTGTTGGATGGATGGCTGTTGATGACTGCTACTGGTGGCAATGTTCTGAGCAATACTAGCAGCCATGTCATTAAAGTTTTGTGTACTCTGTGTCATTGGTAATGATGACATACCGCTACTCCCGAATGACGATACCCTTGATGAAGTAGTTGAGGTATTAAACATTGGTTGAACAGTCGCAGGTTGTATATCATTCCCCGGATTTACTGCCTTGCGTTTCCTTCCCCTCTTGGCACCACCTGTAGTGCTTGTTGCCTTACTACTACCCCGTGACGTACGAGTAGGACTCTTCTTACTTCCCTTACTACCACTCTTACCGCCCTCCTTTAACGTACGATCACCACCCCTTGTACCACCACTACCATTACTTCCAGCATTCTTCCGTTTCATTAATAATAAACTACGAATATCACACGTGGCATTATCATTAATATAACTACAAGGTGACATCTTACCCTTTCCGGCAATTTTACGAAAACCAAAATAATTCAATTGTCGTTGAAAACTAGAATATTTCGTATGACGAAAGTATTTACCAAGTATTTGTGATTCAAGTTTAGATGGTGCGTGGACTTCGATTCGGCCCTGTCCTGTTATTGTACTCCATTCTATTATTGACTTATGGGTTGGTGTTGTTAACATTTTGGTTAGTTGGTATAAGAATTCGGGTACGGAACCACCGGGGAGGAGTGCTTGTACTATTGATTGACGATCACCCAATGTTGACGTACCAATGCCGGTGCCGTTGGTATTTGTTGTTGTTGATAATGTTAGTAGTGGTGAGGCCTGGGTGTTATTGGCTGTCAATGCGAGAGTAGCCGCCGGTGTTAGATTTGTAAATGCTAATGATGGTTGTAATTGTAATTCGGCATCGATACGTGATACTATTGATGGACCGTTTGAGGGACGGAGATTATATCGACTAGAAGAAGATGGTTGAGATGGCTGAGATTGTTGAGCAACATTTGGTATGTTTGCTAATTGCTTACCGCCAATGGCCAGAGCCGGCTGAGGCGCTGGGACGGGCGATGAGTTATTCGATGATGAGCTACTACCGCCGCTTCTTGATGTCGATACGGAGGCACCACTGCCGCTTAATGAGCCAGATGACGAGCCAGATGATACCTGAGCTGTTGCTGATGACGATGATGGTAGCTGGCAATATCGTAGACCTCCCCCACTCGAGGAGCGGGTAGCAATCGTTGCCGCCGTCGCTTGAGCTTGTTGTGCTGCTGCCATTTGTTGTGTCATGGCGTAATGTTTATCGTTTGGTACGAGAGGACGTAGTAGGTCAATATTAGTGTTGTTATTGTTGTTCATGATTGAGAAAGCTTGGCTTTTGCTTAGCTAAAAAAAGGTTCTTCGTCGCCGCGTTGGCCGCCGTGCGGGTATGTTATTTATCTCTATTGCTGCTGACTCACTCTGACTGTATTAGTTGAATGCTTTATTGATTGATTGAGTTATGTAATGAGGCCTTTGTTGAGTCAGCAACATCATTTGATACTTTTGCTGATTCATTTCCCATCAATGTTGTGCTCATAACCCGTCCACGTAGTGTCGCAGCTATCAAGGAAGTGAGAAAGCAAATCTCTGACTCATAACATTACTTATTGCAATATTCAAGAAACTGAAGTCGCACCGCTCTCAATGTAGCGTTGTGAGTTTACAACAGCATAGGCCATTGAAGGACGAATAAAAGATTAACGGCTTTCCAAATTCTCATAAAAAGATACCGCATTTATTGCTCTTGGAGATCGATGTCTAAACCTTCATTTGCAACTATTTGCTAGTTCGTCAGTCTTTATAATATCAAGACAACATACAATATCATTCTTCAATAGGTATCATCTTCATTTATTTGCAAATATTAACTCCTTCGTCGGTCTATATCATCACAACAATACTAATATCAAATAAAACAGTATCCTCAGTCCATTATAGTATCATACTTTCACACCATGGCTCCCTCATTAAGTATGTCGTCGTCATCTCATCAACCAATACTTGCAATGGCAACAACACCAAACACACAACAACTCTCTAAATACAGTCCATCAATACCATTTCTCCGTCGTCCACAACATTTAACAAACGAATTTGCAGGAGACGTTGGCTTTGATCCATTAAACTTGGCAACATCACGTGAACAACTATTATATTATCGAGAAGCTGAAGTCAAGCATGGCCGTTTGGCAATGTTAGCTGCGGCTGGATGGCCTATATCGGAATTATTTGATAAATCAATTACACAAACGTTAGATGCTGATTTTGATTTGAATTTGGTACCGATTGTTGATGAGAGTGATAGAGCTCCGTCGTTGTTGAATGGTGGATTGGATAGTATCTCGCCTATCTTTTGGGGATTGTGTCTGGGATTGGGTGAGTTGTAATCTCTTACATTTTTTGTGCATATGTATGAACTCATTTTCGTGGTAGTACTTTTTCACTAGATAACTCATTTCCGCCCTTTTCCCAATTCCATAGCTGCCGCAATTGATTTGAAAGGTATTCAAAATACACGATACAATGATAATGAGGATAATGCATACATTATAGGAGATTATAATTTTGATCCGCTTAATTTATACCCAATTGACAAAGAAGGACAACAACGTAGTAAGTAATATTATGTGCATAAGATGTGCACTTTTTTTTTTGTCACAATTCTTATGCCTCTTCCCACCCTTTCTTCTTTCTTATAACACAAACAATAGTGCAATTAGCCGAGATCAAACATGGTAGATTGAGTATGATTGCAATTACAGCATTCGCGGTGCAAGAGTTTGTTAGTAAGGTTGGAGTTGTGGATGAAACACCTATTTTCTTCAAGCCATTATTCTGAGTGAGTTATTGTGGAGTTCTCGTCCTTTGATTAGGGGGTCATCATCATATATTTAGAGAACTCTTTTGAAGTAAAATATAGTTAGTAGAGTTGAAAAAGAATAGGGTTGATGATTTCATTCTACTCAAGCTATCAAACTAATTCAGCCGGAAATTCAGCTACTATTCTCCTCCGTTTCAGGTTTGGACACTACGGATTATTCAAGATATGCCACCATTATTACCCATGACGATACTTACGATTCAGTATAAGGGTATTGCACATTTGGTTGGTGTTAGAGATCCATCATCAACAACTGCAGAAGCAGGCTCATCATCCACAAGTGCCGCATTAGTCTCATCTTCTAACGCCACAACTCTGCATCCTCGATCTACATCGAATACAGCGGCATCCACCACATATACATACAGCCCTCTCTACAGTATCTTCGAATACAGCGGCATAGAATAATAACACAGCAACAACAACAACTCACAACCAAGTTATCTAACTAAAGAGAACTAAAGTCGCTTGCTAGATTCCTTGAATGATGCTACGATAATCAAGACGAAGCTAACGAGTAGAACATTAGTCTCTCTACTCCTGTCTGCAAAACAACTTCAGATACAGTCAAACACGGCAGGCATATACTCTTGCTTGATAACTCTATGCTTGATAACATTAAGGGCGACAAGAAGCACTCAAGAAGTCGACACACGATATTGGGTGGGAAATGTCCTGAAATGTCTTTGAGACATTTCCAACTTCAACTGCAGACACAAATAGATTCTATCTTACACAAACGACACAATCAAACATCCATATACAAACTCGCATTCCCTGTCTCATATGGTGTACTGCCTACTAATACTCAAACACATCTCCTATATATCTACACAATCCAACATTAACAAATCGATAATAAGGTGAGTGAAACTTATTACATATCCTCCCAACATAATCTACATCGCGTCCTATATCTCGCGTCTATCATACAATGACCTACTTCGTTTACTTATCTTTATCATATTCATATCATTGTCAAACAAAGGCCACATAAAACTTCTACAACTACAATCAATATAATCTTGATAATACCAAACATACAAACACACACACACACACACACACACACACACACACACACACACATACAAATACAAACAATTGAAAATAACAGATACAAAATCATTAATCATATCACCATCCCAAAGAAGATAATCTTCATAATTTATTCATAATTATCACTATCACACAATCTCAATCTTTTACATTTACAACTCATCCCATCTATCCCATCTATACTACCCGCCCAACATAAACATATCATATTAATTTGAATTACATACTCAATAAATCAGACACGATACATATTTCAAACAAGAATTGAGAAGATGAAGTGGATAACAACAACACTAATAGTAGCAATTGTTTTATCTACCAACTCACGTCCATGTGTAAAGGGGCAAGATTTCGAGGATCGTCAAGTCCAAGAAGCGCAAGAAAGAAGGCTTCGTCCTAATGCTCCACCACCTATTACTCCCTTCCCTACCGAACCTAATGTTGTAAGTATATATTTCAATATGCTATGATATGCATCCGATATGTCGGAGCAGTATCAGTTATCGATCATTGATTAAGAATTGTATCCCATCGATCACTGTATGCAATACCTGTTGCGGTTTTCTATCATTGTTCATACTCACTCCTCCTCTTCTCTCTCTCTTGGCACCATCTATCATATTCATCAGGCACCATCACCAGTAGCACCACCATTTATTCCAACACCCCCCACGCCTTTCATGTCTATGCCTCGATTAGAACTATTCAGCCCGAGCCGTTCACCCTCGCAGGGGCCGAGTAAGGGACCTTCCGTATCGCCCTCAAAGGGACCGTCTGTTTCGCCATCGGCTAATCCATCAACAGTCCCAACTGGATCGCCGTCAAAAGTGGTAAGTTTCATTAATACATATCTTATGCATCTCTTCAGAGGAAGGATAACTTTGTGGATCTTTCAAACCGACTCATCCTATTTATCTCACAGCCAACATCAAGTCCTTCTATTGGCCCCACATCATCCCCATCAAAGGCCAAGGTGAGTGGTTATATCAGTGGTATACTTGCCAATATCCCTGTGTATCTGTTTCTCTTTACTAACTTGCTCCTGCACAGACTGGCGAGGACTACTTGAGAGAGGCATTGGCATCCAGCATCATTTCTTACCCTTGGACCAAATCTTCGAAATCAAGCAATCTGGTGAAGAAAGTCAAAAAGAATATCAAAAAGGCACTGAAGGCTACGAATGTCTTTGTCCAAATCAGGGAAACCTCAATGGCTTGTGTGGTGTTGGGGTGTGGCAATCCGATTGTAAAGTACGAACCTGTTTGTGATACACTCTCCGATGCAATCATTGCTTTCACAACGACATTAAAGAAATGAAGGATAGGTGTTTGAAATTGATTGGATGTATATTATTGTTTATGTCTTGTTGCTCCCATGATGGTGTTTGGTGAACGGTTATTGTCAAACTGAGGTTTATGCTTGACCATATATCATGAATGAGAATTTCCTGTACTTCCCGTAGAACCTGCAGTTGTAGTGTAAATGTTTAATACACTACATCACCACACATCCAGGAGATTCATCATCCTCTACAGTGCCCTCACGCTGTTTCCTTCTTCTTTGTTGATATGGATTAGGTTCACCCCGTTCCCTAACACGATCTTTCCTCCGTTCATTCATTCTCTTAACAACCTTTTCTTTCCCCATTCGTTTACTTTCCATAATGTCCATACTATTATTACCCATTTCAAAGTAGGATTCTTCATATTCAAATTTTAGACTATTATTACCAAATTTATTTAAATGATCATGTTGTCGTTTCCCTTTACGTGAATATGGATTCATTTGTTCATTTAATGGTTTGGTATTAGTGAAAGTAAATCCTGCACCTAATGGACTTTGATAAGTGTAGCCATTTTTACGTGGTGAGGCCGCCTCGGCACGTTTACGTGCTCTTTCTATTTCTTCATTCATCATTCCATCTCCGTAGTGCATATCTGTTTTGTTATTAGTTTGTTGTTTGATTGTTGTTTTGAGTATGTATGGATGAGCAAATTATTGTGAGTCATTGCAATCTGTGCATATCATATGCACATACTACACAACTCTATATACAAACAAACACACACACAAAAACAAAGCAGCAACACTATATACATACCATAATGTCTCTGTCGATCAAAAGTCTTCATACCAGGCGGTGCCGCGGGTGAATAAACCTTTCTATAAAATGGATTCCGTTCTGCAGCTCTACTAGCTCCCTCTTTTCTCCTTCGTACAACTTGTCCATTTTCACCAACAATAACATCATCTAACCATCTATCATACTCCAATCTTAATTTATAATTCGATAATATGTTATATGCCTCAGTGACTACTTTAAATTCCGATGTTTTTGTGGAACAACCATTGTGTTTATCTGGATGGAGGGCGTGTGCTATTTTGTGATAGGATTGTTTAATTTCTGAGGAGGTTGCTGTACGGGTTAAGTGGAGTAGTTTGTAGAGATCTTTTTTGAATTGTGGATGGGATGCCATTTATTATTGATATTGTTTGTATTGTAGATTGTATTGGAGAGCCTAACCTACTCTTGTGGAATTGTCATACATAACAAAATTAACAATTAACAATAAATGGCATTTAATTTTTTTTATGAGAGTTGAGGTGGTATCCTGTGGTATCCTTCAAGAGAAGAGAGTCCACTTACTTTACATCCCTTTGACAGCATACTACTAATCGTTCTACTTATCTTTATCGTTATATCTAAACAATAAACATACTAAATACTGATCAACCCTTTAACGTCGGATATACTCAGCAACATATTCTTTCTACTTAAAAACATCTAACACAGACTTTCTAAAACCAGCATACTCCAAAAAAGAAGGCAGTACATTCCTCCTCGGCAGGAGGTGCCGGTGCCGCAGGAACTACAGTTTCTGTTGGTGCCTTTGTAGGAGATACAGTCGGTTCTGTTGATGGACTGGACGTCGGACTTTTCGATGGGCTTGATGATGGACTGGACGACAGAGTATCGTCTGTTGGTGCGGGAGTAATCGTCGGGCTTGATGTCTCAGCCTCAGTCGGGGCATCTGTAATAGGCTTCCAACTGATAACAGGCTTAGCCGTCGGGTTCGAGGATGGGCTGACTGAAGGACTTGAGGATGGAGCTTTGGAAGGTGCCGGCTAGAACATTGAGGGAAAGAGAAGAGGGATTGTTAGGATACATATGATAACGAATCGTATACAAAGATCAATGTCAGCTGCTTACCGTAGGGTTAGGTGTTGGAGCCGGTGTAGGATTTGGTGTTGGAGCTGGTGTAGGATTGGGTGTCGGGTTACGCGTTGGTGAAGGAGTCGGAAGACCATTGTAAGTTGTACCCCTGCTGTTTGTAAATCTTGATGCCAAACAATTGTTCCTGTTCCAGTTGATAACGATGCCTCCACTAGCTTGTGAAAAGGGAACTTGTTGAGCAAATTCATATAAACATTCGGCAGAGTTGCCATATAGACGAGGACCTCCCATGAATCCTCCATTACCTCCTGGGCCGTAGCTGTTAACGGATATGATTTTACATCTGCCGCGATCATCAGGACCAGGTTGACACCATCTGTCGTTGTTTTAGAAAGAGTTGAGTAGTAGTAAAAGATATGAATAGGTGAGTAAGATGATAAAACAGTGGCCAAGCATCACCAAACAACATAGAAGTCATCAAACTTACGGTCCACCACTTGCCCCTCCAGTCAAGTAACATCCATTAAGTAAGTATCCACCCCGTTCATATGCCGTCTTTCCCTCTACATCAATCTGTTCTTGTAAGTTTTGGACACAATATCTAAAATCTGGATCACGTCGTGCCGAATATCCCAATGCGGTAGCTCGGTAGTTACCAACATTTGGTTTATCAAATGTAATGTCTAATGCGGGTACTTTAGAATCTAGCGCAACATCTGACCCGCCATTTGGACCGGAGTGTGATCCTTGATCACTGACGGTTAGGTAGGCATAATCATAGGGAATGTTGTCTGTCCAACGATTGTTCCTCCATCCACTGTCAATAACTGCAAAGGCGGGTGTCCAACATCCGTAGACGCTATCATTGTTACAATTCCTATCTGAGTCGTCATTTCCGCCATCATCTTGATTTGGTATGAATAGGAAGCTTGTTCCAAACTAAATAGAAAGGTGGGGGGAGTTGGAGGATGGAAATGGAATATGAGTAGAAGTTAAGAAAGGAACACGAGATATGAACACAAGATATGCAACAACAAACAACTCTCTCACCCTCTTAGTAGGCTGATCATAAACACAATGTCCCGCAGTAATAATAACAGACCGTCCAGGAGTATCATTATCTGTCACTGCCGTAGCAGAACATACATAATTCCCACCACCCATACGAAACATTAATCGTCCAGCTGCTTTCATTACATCACCACCACGTGTCCATCCTGAATCGGCTACACGACTTTGTAACTTTCTAACATCTTCGTCATTTGTAGTGTAATCAATGGTAGTTGAATTACTACCATCATCATCAGCTTGTCCATCATTAACAAGATCAGTACCAACACCACTATTCTCACCATTCACAATACCATGCAATCCCCTATATTCCGCATTAGCAATGTTTTCGGGAGTCCAATAATTAATAGTTTCAATACGATTTGAAACTAGGGCGTTGTAGGTTGATTCAGGTAATCCATCGTGTTCTGCGGCATTGTATGCTATTGTTTCTGATAGTCCTCGTAGATTATTGTTGTTTGATGATGAGCTTGAGGATTGGGATGCAGCTGAGATGGACGAGGTGGCTGATAGGATGAGGGTTAATGCTTTGGAGAAGTTCATATTGATTTTGATAATATGATAATGATGTTGGGAAAATGATCGAGTGCTTGGAATTATGAGCTGCACAATACAATATGTTGCAATAGGTATTGCAGTGGAGTACTTACTGAAGATATTTCATTGATCGTCGACTAACTGGCGAAACTCGATGCTAAACAAAATTTGACAACGAAGTGCCAATTTCGTGAGTAGAAGGTATCCTTTTTAGATAGAAGTGGCAGATTTGACCTCTTATGGACATGGAGGGAGCCTATCAATATAGTTGTTGCACGATGTAGTGATAGTACCATACCCCACGCCAACACCTTCGGTATTGGCCGACATCATCACTTGCCGCTTGGTTTAGTAGATTAGGTAACAACAACAAATGATGATGGCGGTATCCTTTGTAGATTGGAAAGTATGATGAAATGAGAGCTCCTCTTTTATACGGTTCTCTTCCATTTGATAAAGATGAAAGCAAACAGCAATAAACCATGAACAGAACAATACCAATTGCAATAAACAACATCGTACAAGTAACAAAAAAAATAGCATCAAAACAGATACCAGCAGTAACCGCGGCTTTATCAACTGCAACAAGATCATCATCATTGATTAATCTAAAAGTTGATGGACAGAATGTCAAAGTACCAGAAGGATCAACAATACTTGATGCAATTAATAATAGTGGATCACATGTTCCTACCTTATGTTACCATCCTGAGTTTGAACCGAAGGCTGTTTGTAAGTTGTATGCTATCGTATCTCTCTCGTTTCATTGCAAAGATCTTCTTCTATCTTTGCTCACATCATATGCTCATTCTCATATCTTGTATCATATATAGGTCGTATGTGTCTAGTAGATGTAAAGGGTGAAAAGAAACCACTACCTGCATGCCGAACAAAGGTTAATGAAGGACAGGATATACA
>Ga0214479_100478_pt1 | contig 23501 bp, 18 predicted proteins | sample M1_20Mar14CPVII9_5_FD_165054 | JGI IMG/M metagenome (GOLD analysis project Ga0214479, IMG submission 165054) | Marine eukaryotic communities from Monterey Bay, California, United States - M1_20Mar14CPVII9sort6BwellE14 | ecosystem: Environmental > Aquatic > Marine > Unclassified | place: USA...
TGCTTCTGAGATGGCTAGTCAACAGGCTGCTATGAATAGTGGTAGCCCGACCAATAGCCGACCGGGCACGGCCTCGTCTAACCCTGCTAGTTCTATTGGAGGAAGTCCAAGCACTGCGGGAGGTGGTGGTAGTAGACCATTTACTGAAGAGGATTTGAATCAAATTACTATCAACTTTATGGATGTTGCCACTGGCGATACAGAGGGTATCAAAGGTAAGTAGTTGGGCTGTTCTTTCTACTTGGCCATTGTTATGTATTGTGATACTGAAATGATCTTATGCACATCATACATTCTACTCCCTTATACCCCTCTTGATTAATATCCACAACAGCCAATCAACATTCATCAATAATGTGTAGTCTATTCACCGAGTATTCCACAAGAGTAAATGTACCATTGAATAATCTAGCATTTCAATATAGTGATATGGATTTACCCGCCGAAACTGATATAACCCCGGCAGGGTTGGGTATCGGAGATCAGGATGTTGTCGTGGTTACCGTAACACGTACTACCATGGGCGGAGGAGGCGTTGGAGGCATGTACAACAATCCCATTCCCATGTCTGATAGTGTAGACTTGACAGACAATTATACACTATCCAATGATAAGAACACATTATTCTTAATGGATACTATGAATAATGATTCGACATCATTTACAATTGATAATATGGCAACGCAATTTTCGGAAATATTCAGTGCATACTCGAATCATAAGGGTGTGCCGTTACAATCATTATCATTCTATCATCAAGATGTAGGTGACTTACCAATTGAATGTCCGACGGCTCCAGGTATGTTGGGTTTACCTGATAGGTCCACCGTTACGGTCGGGGGTATGCCTCCTCGGCAGCTGAACAATGGCGTGGCTGGCTTATCACCCTCATTTGGTGCGAATCAACAGATTCCACGACAAGAATCGACTGCACCACAGCCTGAAACACGTATTATCAATCGAAATGTTAACATGACAAATTCAAGTGGTGATGATGTTATGACAGTTACAGTGCGTGAACTCAAATCGGGGGATGATTATGATGATGATCAATCACCATTTGAATTCAAGATTAACCGTGGTATTACTTTACTTCCTTTGGTATTTAAGGAGTATTGTGAACGTCGGGGTATTGACTTTAATTCTTTGCAGTTTGTGGCAGGACCAAGACGTCTTACTCACAATGCTAATGAAACTGCACTTGATATTGGAGTTAGTGATGGTAGTACCATCTTTGCATTGAAGAGGGGTATATTGGAGTCTGAAGTTGCCCCCAAGCGTGGAGAGAAGTTCAACATTACCATTCTCGATGTTGCATCACCATCAAAGACGGAATTCTTCCGAACAGATCCATATACCCCAATCAGCCGCACATTGAATGCTTATGCCCAACGAGTTAGTGTACAAAGAGACAAGCTTCGTTTCTTTCATGGTGATAGAATGATTGTCCTTACTTCGAAAGATACGGCTTTAGACCTTGGTATTGGTGACGGATCTACAATCTTTGCTTTGAAGAGAGGAAAGAGACCGATGGCCGCCGATGTACCAACCATTCCTACCCTCACAGCCAATGCCTTGGAAACTATGTATGATATGTATGATTTCCATGATAAAAGTCCAAAGGGTATGATCTTTGAACCAATTGTTCAAATCATGGATGTTGCTGCCACAAAGGAGGGACAAATTGTAAGTATAGTTCAGTTTTTACGTATGTTTTAATTGCCTTAGGTTAATACTAATACATTCTCTCGTATCCTTTAGGTCAAACTTTTTGATGGTGCTCATTTCCTGAAATGTCAGTTGGTCGGTTGTGAGTTGAAGAATAAAGAAGCTTTGAATAAGATGAATTATGCCATCATTCAAGTAAATCGCTTCGGGACGGGTGTCAAGACAAGTAAGTTGACAAACATAGAAGCGAAGACGTTCGCACTCTTTGACTTTGATGAGTATGCCCCCAATCCAGGCAGTATGGTTAGTGATATCTCCTCTGCTGAAGATCTCCATCGAAGATGTGATGTTCTTGTGGCAAAGAAGATACTAGCCCGATCAATCATTTACAACTTTGTATGCCAATGTCATGAGCATGGTAAAGTTCGAGCCGAGAAGGCACGTAAGGTTATTGGAGATTTGGTATGGCGTGGTATTGCTTCTCAGCGTCGTCAAAAGCTCAGGTCAAGTTCTGTTATTGTACAGAAGGTACATCGTGGCTATTTAGCAAGGAAGATCCATGCAGAGTCCGTCCAGAATCGACTCGAAGAGTATCGTCGATTCACTTCTATATGGAAGCCTGCTATTAGTATCGTACCAGAGTCGGATCAAACGTTGTCTGGGTGGTCGTTAGTACGGGAAAAGATTGATATGAAAACTGTTGAAAAGGAATTCGATGAGGAAACAGATGAGAAATTGAACCGAGCAGCTATGGCAGCGTTGCAGGAACCTGATGAGTTTGATGAGAGCTCAGACGAGGAGGAGGGAGGTGATGAAACAGATCAAACATTAACTGCCGCAGTCAATAAGAATGAGCTCCCTCAAGTGGCAGTGGATTGGTCAAAGTTTCAGATTTCAGCTCATGTATTGAAGTTCATCAAAAAAGACCGTGATATGCTTTATCGTAATCTCTTTATCATGAGAATGAAACAACTGGCAAAAGGGGAAACAAGTCACAAGCTTAAGAAGCCCTTGAAAGGTTGCCAATCGGTGATTTGTAAGTCTCTATTCTGTGTTGATTAAATATATATGTGCATATCTTTACTTATTGATCTACCTCGTCCTCTTAACATACAGATGAGAGTTACATGGACAATAGTAAGGGCGGATTCCGATTGTTGTGGACACAGGAAGGTGATCGTATTGTAGTCTGGTTTATTGCTAAGCACAAGGTAATTACAGTCCGGTCTTCCGCTTGTTCTTCTTTGTCTTTTCTCTTGTTCTAACATGTCAATCTACTGCGTCTTCAGGAGGTTTCTCGGTTAGCAAAGCTGATTGATGATGCCAAGAATCGTACGGCTCGACAAGACTTGCCTGAAGACTTTATCACCGACGAACTAGATGATAAACAAACGATTGGCATTAAGGGAGTGATGCTTGATGCCATGGGAAATGTACCTCTCAAGTTATACGACGTATCTTTCAATGAAATCGATGCCATTTCTGACAAAGCTTGGAAGCCTCCTATGCATCTAACTAAGAAAGAAACAGAAGTGGTGCAAGCCAAGGGCACTGTGTTACTTCTTGGTCGGTCTGGAACAGGCGTAAGTTACTTACTATTGTTACTTTTGAAAAGTGTGCATAAGATGTACACAAAAAGGATACCGCCCTTTGATTGAATGTTTCATGTTGAGCATAAGATGTGTACACATTTGTCAAAGTCTCATCCATTTGCTCCTTCTTGTCATCATCAACATAGAAAACCATTTGCATTAGTAATCGAATTGAATACGATCGTCTGCGGTTTGGTGATCAGCCAGACTTTTCTCAGCTCTTCGTCTCAAGGTCGAGTAGGCTGTGCAAGTATGTTGTAGATATTGTTGGGGACAACGACACCAGCAAGTTTACAACGTTTGACAGGCTTGTGCCTCAACTTGAAAAGTCGTTAGGCACCTCATTGGGCTTTACCAAAAGCCAACATGTCAACTTTGCCCGTTTCAATAAGGATTTCTACTCGAATCTTGGCACACAAAAGAGAATCGGTGCACTAGTAGTATGGAAGTCGATTAGAACGTTCCTTAAAGGGTCAAAGGAGGCGTATCGGACAGAGGCAAGTGTAGATAAAGAAACCGGAGAGGTCCTGTCAGAGGAAGGAGTGCTCTCCAAGGCAGAATGGGTCAGTGGAGATTTAGGGAAGAATCGATGCAAGCTTAGTCTTGACATTCGGCACCCCATTTATGAAGTATTCATAAAGTATCAGGCCTGGCTGAAGGGAGAACACTTGTGGGACGATTGTGATCGTATCAGGGCACTTCTGAAGAAGATTGAATATGTTGGGCAACACGATCCATCGCTTTATCATGAAATTAAGGGGGCAAGAATCTATGTCGATGTAAGTCTATCTTTTGTCATCTACTTCGTGTATTTGATTCACATCTCATGCCATTCCTCTCTACTGCTGTTTCATCATATATAGGAGGTACAAGACTATCTACAGATCGAGATTCTACTCTTCTTTTACATTGCAAAGGGAATGGGGGCGGTAAGTTCATAATCTCGGGCTTGTCTAACCTAACAGCATGTGTACCTCTAATCTTTTATTGATTCTTTATCATTCACAGCTTTTTTTGGCAGGTGATCCAGCTCAGGCTGTGGTCGCAGGGACCGACTTTAGATTTGAAGAAATCCGATCAATTGGAGATTACTATGTCAAGAAGTATGGTGGCAAAAACGATGCCGTTCCTGCAAAGCCTCGTACTGTGAATGTGAACTTCAGATCACATTCTGGCATCCTGAAGTGTGCCGGAGGCTTTTTGGATCTTCTATTCAAGTATTTCAAGAATAGTGTGAAGGAATTGCCAAAGGATCGAGGATTGTTCAAAGGTGCACGCCCGGGTACATTCTATGAAGTCGATGTTCAGCAGTTATCTAATCTACTGAAAAGTAGTCTGCAAGGAGCTGTGGTTTTGACGCATGACGAGAGTGCACTCAAATGGAAGGAAAAGCTTGGTTATGAACTAGTGTATGGTATTCGGGAGGCTAAGGGCCTTGAGTTCAAGACTGTTATCATCTTGGACTTCTTTGCAGAGATTGAAGAACGTCTTCAGAAACCGTGGCGTAATCTGCTAAAAGGCAATCGGCAAGGAGAAGACTTTGAAGTTCAGTATCCTATTGTGGAGACTCATCTCAAGCTTGTTTATACTGCCGTCACGAGGTGTATCGAGCAACTCTTCTTTGCTGAGACAACTTCTTCCTTTGCAGGAGAGGCGGCATTAAAGCGTTATCTAACTACCCCCATGGAGAAAGGTGAAATTCTTGCCACGGTCAACAAAGTTGATGACTTGAAGTCAATGGAGATGACAAATGATCAGTTTTGTGTGCTTGGCATCGATAATGCGGAGCTAGCTTCATCTTCGGAGATTGAATATGAAGAGGCTCTAGCCTTCTTGAAACGATCAGAGTATTGTTTTGACAAGGCATCAAACTCAGAGCTATTAACCAAAACTAAGACTCAGTTGGAGAGTATGAATTTGAGGTCTGATCTAACCTCGGGTATGAACTTTGCGGGGGATATAGGAGGAGATTTGGAAGAAAAGGCAGCTGAGGTGATTGAGAAACTGCTGAAAGAGAATCTTCTTTTGGAGTGTACTAATCTTCTCAACACGGTCGTTCCTGCTCTACCTCTGTATACCCAGAGCAAGTTGGAGGAAGCAATTGTATCAAAGATGAGGCAGTCATGGTCTGTGTAGCTGTGGTATTGGTTTCCCTTTCTTGTTTGTGATGTACTTGCGTAGCTTGGGGTTAACGGGATCATGGGAAAATTACATAAGATATGGATTTACATTGAAAGATAGATCAACGTGACTAGTTGCTTAACTAGTATGTTTATACTCTCTTAATAATATAGAGATCTAATCATTCTCCGAGTAGTTCTAATACCCATTTTGGTAGCTTTGAAGTAGGACGACGAGTAGAACCAGTAATGGCCATCATAGTCATTGTGGCTTTGGCAAGAAGACGTCTTCTATTCTCTCCATTGGTCAACTTTACATCCAAAAATAGACGGTGATGACACTCTACAAACATACCACGGCGTTTTATAAAGATATCTGTGTCCACAATTACATCTTTCCCCGGTGTCAGGTCCCAATCTAATGACAGTATATCCTCTTCATTAACATTTAAATCGTCCTCATAGAGTACAATAGAATCCAACACCAGCTCACCATTATCAGCGCCTGTGACCACCCATAGAATATCTTCTTCGTTTTGCATTTTAGCTAATACATCAGGACCTCCCAGAACATTTGACCTTGTCCTCTCGAAGTAATTCATTGCCGATCGTAAGGGTACATGATAATGATATTCGTCCAATAGTGGATAATAATGCGAGTCTAACTCATCATAATATGCTCTATGAATCTCTTCTACTCTCTTCTTGGAAGAGGTAGCTGATGTTGATAAGTAGGATATGTTGTCAACTAATGATGTTGGACGTGATAGAGTAACTTGTGCTGAATTGTGAACTATCCAATCATCAACTTTCTCAGAATTGTTATTCTTTGTTACCATTTCTAACCTCCAAGTTTGTGCATCATTATCATCATCTTTTGCAGTATCATTATTATCCTCATCCCCATTATCAACTAAATCTCCCCTTATAATAAACTCCTCACCCAATACAGGTGATGATCTAAACTTTTGCTTAGTAACATGTGTTATTATCCATCGATGTCTATCATACGACCCATCACTACTACGAAATAGATTAGATAATGCCCGCTCATAACTCCGTAGATAATTACTATTGTACATCACGCCATATGAATCTGTATCTTCTATATATACCTTGTATGTTGGTGAGGTGAAGGAGGTGACAGTAGGGGCTGAAGACGATTCTATCTCTGATTGAGATTCGATATTAGTTGATGTCGGTGATGCTTCCAATTTGACACATAATCTTATGTTATCTATTGTATTGCAAAACGATACCTGCTTACTACGTCCGATCGAGGAAGTAAATGCCAATGTTCCTACTAGAGATAGGAACATGTACAACGTGATAATCGGTATAAACCTTGGCATACTATATAGATAGTAACATACTAATATCATCCCCAAGCAATTATGCTGCAGCGGGATTGGGGAAGAATTTGGCGATCAAACGTATATATTTACTACTTGTAATAGGCAGTCAGGAGGCTAGTTGAGGCAAGATAACCGAGGTAAGTTGATATGGGATATATGCTTGAGAGGTTAATACGGTCGTTGTGCATATCTGGTTGTCTGTGTTGTGTGTTGCTAAGGGATACAGAATAAACACTTTACAAAATGCAATGAAATAAATTGTCAATGTCAAGTTCTCAACATGCTTTGTATGGTGTTGCATGTACTTTTCCTTTAGTGATATTGCTGTTTGTATAATTATTATATTATATTATATACCCATGTAAATATATCTCACATAACTTTATTCTATATTCTCTCGATACCCACGCAGTTATATATTATACGGTATACAAATCAATGATTACAAACCGACAAATTAACAATTTGGAATTGGATTGAATGGTATCATTATTTACGTATCAAAGTTATAAAAGTAAGTATATACATATAAACATGAATGATCAGAATAATAATCTATTAGCAGCACTTCCTCGTCGGTCAAGACGTCTTGCTACAATTATCCCCGCATCACATTGGATTAGTATGGGATATTCAGAAGAAGATGCACGGTTGATGGAAAAACTGCAGTCTGATATTAAGACATATTGTGATGGGGAGTTGAGTAGTGATGAAGCTGAGGTAATACTTCGCGGAAGAAATATAGATATGCTACCTCACCATGATATGATGCTACCTCATTGGAAAAAGTTATTCAAAACACTGAATAACCGCACTTCGGAATATATAAAACTCTCGATCAGTGGAATTCATTTGCCCGTGTCAGTGCTTGATATTGTTTTTACAACATTACAACAGCCCGTTATTTTGAAAAAGTTAGTATTGTGCGGAGTAGGATTGGGGATTGATGGGTCAATGATGTTATCATCATTTATCAAAAATAATGCAATTGAGTATCTATGCATTGGCAGTGATCCCATCGAAGATTTATCAGTTGCCACTGCCCTATCAGATGCATTAAACAATCACCCGACTCTTCAATTAGTTGCCTTTGCCCGTGTTGGTCTAAGCAATAATACTAATATTCTCGAGATAATCCTCGAGGGCTGTCAAACAATTAAGACTGTGACGATTTGCTTTGAGAAATTCGAGTCTGATTCCATTGATATCTTGGCAGGCTTCATACACAGCGACCATCCTGTCCAAACGCTCAAATTAAAACAAGTCAATTTATCGGATAGTGATACCCTAACCTTGGCATGTGCACTGAAGAAGAATACAAAGCTCAAAGAATTGGATTTGATTAGAAATTATGGCATTACTGACGAAGGGGAGAAGGCTCTACTGAATGCAATGTATGATCCAACAAATATGGGTTCGATTGTCGATTCAAACCATACATGCGTTGCATACACATATGATATTATTAATAGGTCGGTATTGTCTCGGCGGCCTCCGCTAGAAATAGAAGTTCTCGGCATAAATATTGATGATGACATGAGTATTCAGAGGAAGATTAGGGAGAAAGTTTTACTTGCTCTATGTGGATATGGACCGAATATGGAGCTATTTGATCTATCTCATTTCAATGATTTGCCTCTTCAATTAATGCCACGGGTATTGGAGTTGATCCAGAAACATTTTGACGCCAGAACTAGGCGAAGTAATGAGATGCAGCTGGAGAAAGATGCCTTATCGAGGCTCTTTCATACACTTAGGGGGTGGGAGTTACCCTTGTTGTTTGAGAATTTGAATACACCAGCACCCGATGATAATGTAGCTAGTGGAAAGAGAAAGAGGAGGAAGACTCGCCGCTATTGAACACTGTCTGCATATATCTGTTACTTTTGAGATTGTATCTCATTATCTTTTTCAGATTAGAAGGGGGGTAGGAAGAAGGACCGATGAGAATGGGAGTTTGTTTAATAGTTTACTACTACATAGATCCCTTCAATACGATTCCTATAACTTTATACTATCAAAGGAAATACTCTATACACATATAGCAAACATCCTATAGTCTTGTCTTAGACCTCTTACCCTCAACTTCGAAACTTCATTGGTGATTTGAAACGTCCTCGTGAACTCGACCTTGATCTACCCAACAAACTCTTCTTTCCACCCTTCTTATTCTTGAGTGCCATCCATTCTTCTAAACTATACGAATATACATTATCCCGTGCCCCAACTAATATATTATCACCATACATACCCACATGTTGACCAAATAATGGTAAGTCATTACGATGATTACCACCATCATTCATTACCTTGGAAACGACCCTCCAACCTTGATTCTCCATGGTTGTTAAATCATGTATCTGTTGATAGACGTATACTCTGTTGGAGTTTGACATGCCTAATATAAAGTTGTTATGTCCATCAACTCTAAAGTCGGATATACTACTACCACCTCCTCCTTGTTGTTGTCGACCTCTACCTCGTTTGTCATCTTCTTCATCTTGTATAGTAATAATCTGTTCTAATTGATAATTCCGATTACCATACATATCCATCTCCTTCTTTCTCTTATAAAACAATATCTCAGTTGGCGTAACATGTGTATGACATCCAATGAAGATACCCGATCCATCATTCGTCAAGGCAATATGTGATCCAAAGTTCTTCCGTTGTACCAATGTATGTAATAAGTCACTTTGGATTAATCTCCATTTGTTTTTAATACTTGGATCATACTCGTAAACAAATAGTGATGTATCACAATCAACATTGTTTGGTGTATAATTCGACACGACCATAATCTTATGTCGTAATGCAACAACACTACCAAACTTGGTAGTCGGTGGTACTAGTAACCCACCTGGACTTGCCAATTGATTAAATGGATCGACCATATTACTACTCTGTGATAAATGTCCCATGGGCATCCATTTATATTGCTCAGCACGTTGATAGACGTATATACTACCACATCCGGCAGTATTCGCAATAAGTCCATAGTTGGCAACACGTGTTTCATTATTCGGTGAACCCAACTCTGGCACGCCTATAACTACGACATTGTCACATATGTCCACTGAATAACCGACTGTAGCATATTCTTTCACTTTCTTGGGAACAATCTTCTTCACTTGGTACCATGTATGTGTCTTATTATCCTTCTCGAAGATGTAGGCACTACCTGTTAATACACCCTTGACATTGGTATCATATGGCACACCTACAACAGCGGTATTATTGCATATTGCCAACGACAAGTGATGTGTGTTAGGCAAAGAGACTGTCGTGGTTTGTATCCATGTTGATGATTTGGATATGTAGGAATAGAAGTGTACATACTTGTCAGAGGTTAGTATAGCGTTTGTCTTGTGTATAACGACTTGCGGTGGTGAGTTGGATGTTGATACTTCGTTAGTTGATAGTAAGGCTTGATTATACTTGACTGGTATGGCTGATTGTTGCCCTGTAAGTGGTGATGCTGGTGGCTTCTTGCTGCTCTTGACATTCTTCTTGGACGAGTCCTTGACTTGCTGCTTGGACGATGACTTGGACCCTCGTCTTCTTCCCCTTTGAGATGATGACATATCATCCCTCATATCAGCAGTATGATAATCATCCCAACCTTGAATAGGGTTGGCAACCTGTCCCAATGGCAATCCGTCAAAGTCAACAGTCTGCTGCTGTTGCTGTGAGGAGAAGCTACCACCGGGACTTTGATTGTAGATCATTTGCAATGATCCATCGTGTGGATGTTGTTGCTGTTGATACATTTGATTACCAGGTGATGGAGGCTGTCTAAACCCGGCCTGACCTTGAGACGTGGGTGTAAACTGTCTTGATATAGATTGTGCCACAGACGTAAAGTGTGATCCACCCTCTGACAAGAGCTGTTGTTGACCTTGTTGCTGCAGACCTCCTTGTTGTTGCTGATAACCTTGCTGTCCCATTCCTCCCTGCTGATACTGACTACCACCATTAAACTGGTCATACTGAGAAGGACTACGCATTGGCTGGGCACTAGCCGATCTTACTCTCATCCCTTGAATACTTCCCTGTTGAGATAGCAGACCTCGACCACGAACAGGACTTTTAGATCGGTTACGTATCATACTAATTGCATTCATCACTTCTGGATCCAATTGTGTCTCTCCCTCTTGATGCTGTCTTCCTCCCTCTTCTCTACCACGTCTTCCTCTTGATTGTGAGTTGGATCTACCACCTCTCGAGCTTGATCGTAAGTTAAGCATCTTATTCCTTCTACTACTGCCAGTGCTACTGAAACTTCTTCTACTGCTAACACTCTCACCACTTCCTTTACTTCCAGCTTTTGATCCACCACGTGAACGATTGGGTGTTAATGATCGTATTAGTGATCGAGATTTACTTGATTTCTTATTTTCAATAATTATTGGCTGCTGATTTTGTTGTTGATGTTGTACTTGTTGTTGTTGACTTTGTTGATATGTGGGCAATGAACAACGATTGTCTTCGTATAGCATATATTGCCCCCCTCCCTGCTGTTGTTGCTGACCTCCGCCTTGTTGCTGTTGACCTAGCTGCTGAGCATGTTGGGGTGCATAACCATTACTATTTTTATAACTAACATCTTGCTGAATCATACTATTATGAGGATGGTAACTACCACTTGTTGGATGAGTCTTTGTAAAGAATCCACCGCTACCACTGCCACTACCACGTAGACTGTTATTACCTCCACCACTACCTCGACTACCTCCCCCGACACTATTTCCACCACCACCCTGTACTAACTGTTGCTGCTGCTGCTGTTGTTGCTGTTGGTTATATAAAGAAGTTTGATGTTGACTATATTGCAATGGAGTTGGTATCCTAACTTGTTGTTCCTCTCTTCTACTACTACTTCCTTGACGCTGTTGAGAATTGCTATTATTGCTACGTGTAGATGTATCCAATCGTTTCTCTCTCCTTCCTTGTTGAGAAGAGTTGCTGCCGCGTGATGATCGTGATGAAGTTGGTGGTCTTTGATTTCTACTCTTATTGTTAGTACGTTTACTGCGCCGCTGTTTCGACTTACTACTTTCACCCCATGTATTTAATGCCTCACCTCTAAATTCATCATGACTGATACTTTCACTATAACTTAACTGTGGTTGACTCATATCATCATATGGTGAGTCTTCGGTACTGCTTTCATTATCCCCTTGATTATTATTATTATTGTTGTTGTTAGCAGAGTTGGCTAAATCTTGCGGAGTATAACCTAATATACCCCATAATCCATTATTAACCTTTTCAATAACATTGGGGGCGATGGGTGCATCAACTTCTTTCGTTGTGGTGGTAGTACTACTTATATTTTCAATTATTTTAGATCCGTCAGGTTGGACTTTTAGGACCTTGTATGTTTTAATTGAGGTAGTTGTGATTGTTTTTGTATTGTCGGGATGGGTTTGTTCGGTTGTATATTCTTTGAGTGTGGATCCATCGGGTAGGGTGGAGTAGGTTGTTGATTTCTTCTTTGATGACATGTTTTAGAGTTTGTGTTTGTTATATAGTATGTATTGCTGATTGGTTTGTCTGGATTGCAAATCAAGTCGAGGATATCAATTTTAATTTTGTATTCTCTGAGAATCACTATACACTGATGCGATTTAGATTACGGGCTCGATAATCCAATCCATACGAGCATAAAGCATTGTTTTTATATAGTCTACAGCTATTGATGCTGTATGCCGGAGTCGAGGAGCTTGTTTCGGATTGCAATTTTTAGTTAGGAAGCAATATGAATCGATGAATCGCACCTACTCACAAAATAGTTGGTATCCTACGACATATGTTGAGTCTATATAGACTTGTTGATAGTGATGCCCCCAAGGCCACCTATCGGATGCTTTGTACAATTGCTATTGGTTGGTTTGTAAGCGGCATTTCATTTCAAATACAACGGTTCGATAAAAAAACTAACATATAAACTAAGCATTACATAAATCGTCTGTAAAACTGACATATGAGCAAGTGAGCCAATAGCAATCTGTAATCTGTTGCAACTTAGTATGACAATCCAATATACCGACCCTTTTGGTGGTATCAACTGGCTTAGAACTATATTCACATGGAAGGGAGGTATCGTACAAGTTCTTTGGTTAGAATTGCTTATTGCAACGATACTCTTATCTATAACACTTTTAATATGCTATTTCATGACAAATGATGGTTCAGTGTCGAAATGTGCAGAATATGAATGGCCTCAACTTGTACTTGTACTTGCACAAATATTGGAATTTATAAGTGAGCGTTTTCAAGCAGCGGTGGGATTAATGTTGGGATTTTACACATCAACATGTTATGGTCGATGGGCTTGTGTGCAACAGAAAGAAGGCGATGTGCAAAGAGCAATACATAATATATCACTTAGAATACTATGGAAGACAAAGTAAAATTTGCAGAAGAGTAAAGACAACGCCAACAATGATAATGGAAATAAAGAAGCGGGAGAAAAGGATAAAACAATTAGAATCTTTAGTATAGAGGAAGTTAGAGGCATACTTTCTGAGCTAGTACGACTTGTGTCAATCTTTCTCACGGTATTGCAGTTAGATACTTATGAAGGTATATCCGATGTCTATGATGGACACTTATTAGCATCAGGACCGTTGAAAGAGGAAGAGCGAGATTTTATTTTACTTCCTAAGAATTCAGCTCTATGTGGATCTGAGTATGTTATACCACTTGCTTGGTTTCAAGATTATATTGGCAATCTTGTAAAGAAGGAAGCATTTCGATTTAATGATTGGACAGTCGAAGAGTTTGGTGGTATCATATTTGAATTGCAGCGGACATATGATGCTCTAGTTTGTTGTAAGGCAGAGCCTGTACCGTTAATATACACACAGCTTGTGCAAATTACAGTTCGGTGAGTAGATGTGGAATAATTTGTCGTTTATCTTGTACTATCTCAATGATTACTCAACTTGAATATCATCAAAACTTAGAGTATATTTGATATTCCTATTTATTGACGGCATCTTCTTTGAACTGATTAACAATCCAGTCTCTGAATGTAACAATATATCAACCGGTTCGTTTTGGGACATTCTAAAATATGCATTCGAGTATTTCCTTTTCATCGGGTGGTTGACCGCGGCGTCTGCTATGTCTAATCCCTATCGTAAATGGTCAGACGAAATCAACTGGGACTCGCGTGTTATGGAAGCATATAAAAGATCTTCCTGCACTGTTGGTTTAGTCAGTTAGCAAATAACATGGATCATAGTATAAGCTGCTCATAATGTTACGAGTTGCCGTGAAGCCTCAATTTCATACTCCCCAGACACACAGTATCACAACTCCAGCAATAGCTAGTATCACTCCTATACATCCACATAGTGTTGGTCGTTTACCCTTGAAAGGCCAGTCTAGAAGAAGGCCGTATAATGGTCCAATACTACCTAAAGATATAGCTAATCCAAGTGCAATTTGGAATAGAGCATAGTTCGATAAGGCTGGGCATAGAAACGTCACTAAAGCAACTCCTGCTGTTATTTGTAACCAACCTATTCTCGATAGCTTTGGTAATTTGTACCATTTTGGAGGGGGAGACGGCAGCTTGTTTATATCCATACTACTTGTATCATTATCTCTATTCATCGTTTTGTCATTATCTTCTTGATTCTTTGGCTCAATACTACCCAATTCTATTAATAGTGATGATGAATAATGGCCATGTATTCTCATACCAATAGATATACAAATGAGTACTACACCGGCAAATCCAAACCTAATGAGGTTGATCGACCAAGTAGTCATACCAACGCCGTATTGTTTAGTAAGTAAACTTCCTAAACTATCAGCCAATACATTGATAATAGCACAGATATAACCACGTCTATATACTGATGATTCTCGGGAGAAGTTTATTATCTGTTTTCCACTTGTGTTAGTGTTTTCTGCTGTGTCCTCCATTGATAATTGCTGATTCGAATCGCTATTCAGATGTTCTTCGATATTGTCTATGTTTGTCCTATTCACCTCTTCTTCATTATCAAATCCCGTTCTATCCGTGGCTTCTGTTTGTTCAATCGGCTTTTCATTGTCATCATCATTATCAGTATTGTCCTTTTGTGCAGATGACGATCGTTGCTCCTCAAAACTAACAACACCAACGCCAATTACGGTCAAAATCATACCACCCCAGGCAGGTGGTCTTAGTACTTCATCCAACGCCAATCTGCCTAGAATAGCAGCTATGAATGGCTTTAATGAATCAATAACAATAACATGTTTGGCACCCAATAGTCTTAAAGCTTCTAACCATAACACGTCCCCAATTATAATACCAAGTGTGGAAGATAATATTAGAAACCCAACATTTTGTGTAGTAAAGACGGAGTCCTCTTCTTCTATGTTTTCTGACGATGGAGGAATTGCAAATCCCCGTACTAAACACATTATTATAAAACCTATTGATGCAACGTTGCATTTGTACACTATGGTGTTGTGAATAGTAATACCGATGAGTGTTAACAAAGAATAGAACTTCTAATTTTGTGCACAAGATGTGCACAATTTATTATAATATATAATCATACTAAACTCACTGTTCAAAGCAAATGCCGAACCTCGAGACGAGGTCCATCTATGATCCCAAATGAAGAATCCAAGTGACATGAAGAATGGAGCTAGTAGAGCCGCGAGGATCTGAAGTATATGTATTGCAATTCACCAAAGAAGAAGAAGAAAGAAGGAGGTAGATATTAATGAGTGTGAAAAGCTCAAGATAAAGAGTCTAAACCAAAAGTACTTACGCCATCGGCTGTCGGTGAAAATATATTAACAGCCATTATTATACCTCATCCGATGTCGATACATCAGCAGAAGACGTCAGCAAATAATATTGTAATTAATTGTTGTTTAGCAACTTGATCGTTCGCTCGCTAAAATTATTATTTTAGTCAACTCATTCTCTGCTAGTTTGTTGATGGTGAATAAATTATGCTTGGCGGCTGCCATATAGCATAGGCCTAACTCCAAATAAGATGGAAGAAGTTCCTATCCCCAAGGCAACACCAGGAATTGCAATTGTAAAAGTTGTTGCTTGTGCATCCAATCCTATTGATTTTAAGGTATGTATTGTTTCTTATATGAGCTGTGTAAAATTGTGCACATCATGTGATCATAACTTTACTAATTTATCTAAATGATATCTACTACCCCTCAAGGTCCTCGGTGGCTATTTATTGGATGCAGGATGGGCCATGCCGCTACCATTCACGTTAGGATATGACTTTAGTGGTACAATCCATGAAATTGACGATGCCGACGCCTCTGAATTCCCGATTGGAACAAATGTCTTTGGTGTTCAATGGGGACAAGGCAAGCATGATGAAGATGACAAACCATGCGGCGGAACATTCGCCCAATATGTTGCAGTACCTACATCTCGATTGAGTATTAAACCAGATGGATTATCACATGAGGCTGCCGCCGCTTCATCATTGGTTGGTACTACAGCCCATCAGATTACATTCGAATGTGCTAATGTTAAGAAGGGTGATAAAGTTCTAATTCTCGGCGGCCCCACATCCGTGGGAATGATTGCTGTACAACTTGCTTTACAAAACGGGGCTAATGTATACACTACAGCATCACCAAGGAATACTGAGTTTGTTCAAAGTTTGGGTAAAGATATTACAATTATCAATTACCGTGCCGAGAAATGGTGGGATATGAACTTGACCGACTTTGATGCAGTGATTGATACAATAGGGGAAGAGAAGGCTTGGGAACGCTCTTCAAATGTATTAAAGCCAGAAGGAAGCTTTGTTACCATTGCATCATTTGATGTGGGGTTTGATCCGAATGGTCATCAACCTCGAAAGTATGCAGCATTCTACTGTCTTTGCAACAAACCCTCAGCACAGGACACAATTGCCAAAGAACTTGTAGAGGGTACACTAAAGATACCATTGGTTGAACCAGCTTATCCATTTACAGAACAGGGTGCTAAGGATATGCTTACTGCCCAGGCCAAAGGTGCACATACTGGCAAGCTTGTAATGAAGATCGTCTAAGTGATTTGTTAGAGGGGAGACAAGGGCTTGAGTTTGATATATTTGCTTTATATAAATGTATAGAGTACTGTCTTTGATAGTATAAGTATAAAGTTATAGCAATAGAAAGGAACTATGACGATCCACTATACAATCTATAACTTCACACTAAACTAAACTAAACTAAACTAAAGCCGCCTTTCCTTTTTCGTATAGAAATCCCTTCCAACAGATCCAATCTGAAGGCAAGGCTCAATAACGGCAGGTCTTCCGCCTCTTCCTCTTTTCAGTAGTTACATTAGCGGGTGGGGTGTTCAAATTGACGAACAGCGAAGGCAACTCCCATCCTCTGAGTGTATGATAGAGCCTAGATAAGGCTTCTTTTTCCAACTGTTTACTACTAGGCCAAGGACCAATATACCTGTCAATCGCTTCCAAAACCTCGTCTTCCCTACCATCGGGCATCATACACCGAAACGCTTCAGTTCTAGTCCGTCCATATTCCTGAATCAACTCTAGCATACGAGGCATCAACTCAAGAGGCATGCCATTCAAAAAAGCAAGATCAAAGAGTTCCCTGTTCGGTCCACATAAAGCAAGGACAACTTTCTTCCTAATCTTCTGTCCGATTGAATAATCCTCTTTGTTTATCCTCAAAACTTCCTTTTCTAGCGGAGGCCGATGGGCGATATTTGAATCGTCATCATCATGGTTATGTGTATACCCTAGATCGATGATTAGACTGAACAATCGAATCGATACTTGTTGGATCAAACAGTACTTTTCGTAGACAACTCTCCATATCTTCTGTAATATCGTTATCATACAGGTGCAGCCCATGCATATTTGTGTTATTCTTCAACGCGGTCGCCAATTGAGCAGCACCACTATCTTTTATGTTATTGTCAGACAAATTAATGCTACGCAATAGATGATTGCTGCTTATATAATCTGCAACGACACTAACAGCCTCAGATCCAAAACTGTCCAACGATATTACAAGACCAAGACGGCTCTTTCTTTTACAACCCTCAAGTATCTTCCTGAGGAAATCAATGTTGCTGCTTAGACTACAATTGTAAAAAGATAGCATTTCAAGATTAGGATGGTCCTTGACCGCATCCGAAAAGGTAGCAGCGGTAGAAACGTCATCAAATTTATTCCCTTCTAGCACGAGACGGGTCACACTTGAATTGTGTTTGATGAAAGATGATAAGAGTTGAAATCCATCACTCTCTAATCCCATAGTGCATAAATAAAGGCAGTCTAAATTCATTGACTGCAATGCAGGAAACATAATATCTAATACTGAGATGGGCATATAAATGCCACCGATATCAAAACATTGCACAGATGTACGTCCATTCAATGTTTTAAACAACTTTTGCCAATGAGGGATCATCAAGTCATGGTGAGAAAAGGGCACATCGTTACCAAAATTCCCATAATGTACTAAATCAATCTCAACACCACTATTATCACAATATTTCTTCATATCATTTTGTAGGTCTTCCATCATATATGCATCGTCCTCTGAATACCCTAAACTAATCCAATGTGATGCAGGTATCAGTGTTGCAAGACGTCTTGAACGTCGAGGCAGTACCGGCTGATTGATATTATTAACTTGTTGATTCATCTTATTATTATCTTTATTCAGTTATAATCTAATTCTAGTATTTAGTTATTTCTTTTTGTAAGTTGTAGTTGGGTGAATTACTAGTAAAGTATAATACTTATGTCTCTTTTCCAGTTAATATAACTTATATTGCATGTAAGGTCTGCTGCACGGCAAAGAAACAAAATGGAAGATTAGTAAAATGCACATAAGCAATACATATTACGTATCCAGATCAAAATAAAGCACGGCATAATAGACAAGACGCATAATTCCAAAGACTACCTTCGTTATGTCCTTGCTTGAACATATTATATCTATATCGCCCCTCTTCTCCAGCCCACAACACTTTGGACGATAAACAACTCACCTCCTTACTACTCTTTTCTCTAACCTGTTACTCCTTTTAATATCTCTGCTGCAGATCTCCTCAGAGACGGACCTCTCCTTTATTAGAAGTTCGTTCAATCGCTAAAATACCTTTCTGAATCCCGACTTATGGAGTAACAAATTCCGCCTACCTTGCTTACTCTCTGCTTCTTTGTCCTCAATATAACCAAATATGGATACGGACGACGCCCACAGTACTGTCAAGTTGGTAAGCTTCATATTGGTGGTTTGGTTTTGTATCGTCGTATTTGTATCTTTTGTATCTTTTGCAAAACACAGCCACTCATACTTCACTCTCATACTCATATATACAATATATGTATATATAAATATATACAGGTCAGTAAAGAAGGTGATACCTTCGAGGTACCAACTGATATTGCCAAATTATCTAATTTAGTAGTTACTACCTTGGGTGAGGAGATGGAAGATGATGACGACGAAGACAATGTTACTGAAATTCCATTACCTAACGTTAAGGCCACGGTATTGGCAAAGGTTATTGAATATTGCACGTATTACAAGAATACGGAGGCTAGTAAGTATTATATTAAATGTTCATAAGTGTTATGTAATGTATATGTGATATTTTATGGATCTAACCATTATATGCATATGATATTACAGTGACTGCCATTACCACACCATTAAAATCAAACAAGATTGAAGAAATTGTCCAAAAGTGGTATGCCGAGTTTGTGGATGTTGATCAGGCGTTATTATTTGAGTTGGTTACGGCGGCAAACTTTATGGATATTAAATCTTTGTTGGATTTAACGTGCTTGGCTGTATCGGTTATGATCAAGGTATGTATAATACGTGTGCACAATTTTGAACACATCATATGTCTTATTTATCTTATATATGTTTGTTGTTATTAAAGGGTAAATCGGCAGAGGAGATTAGGAATATCTTCAATATCAAAAACGATTTCCAAGAGGGGGCAAAGAAGACTGAAGCAGTTGAGGCATCGTAGACAGCATATAGGATAAGAATTAGGTGGTGTATCCGTTTCTTTATGAGGCACGGGGCGTTTACACACATTTCTATATGTTTGGGGGATATGATTAAGAGAGGGTGGCTGAAGTGCACCTTGGGATTAGGGGATTTCATACTGAAATGATATTTGAGCAATTTACAAAGTTTGTTGGAACAAGAACTAATTACAATCATTATTGGTTGGTAAATGTTCAGTCTACTAAATAAACTATTTTACAACAATCTTATCTATCTTTTCCTCTTTCCCATACCATTAAATCTATTTGCCTCTTTCCTTTTCATCTTCTTCTGCTCTATTGATGAGAAGACACCCTGTTTTGCCTGCTGTTTCTGTTGTAACGATGAGTATGCACCGACGGACTTGGCTAACCCCACAGCACTTGAGGAGGGAAGGTTCATAGACTTGCCATTTTGTAACTTAACGTGTACTTGACCTTGTCTCATCTCTGCCCGAATACTACCAACTGTGTCCATTCCTTTACGAGCAACCGATGCTCCAAATGAGGCATGCCGATTGTGATGCGATGACTTCTGCCAGGATGCGGCAACTTTTGTTTCACTTTTAAGCTGTGAGATTTTCCCACTACTGGCAAAGACGGAGGAGTTCCTTGATAGCTGTTGTTGACGGGCTCTATGACCAAGACTTTTGGCTAGAATAGCCTCTCTTTTCTCCGCCCTACTTGATAGTGTGCTCAGGCCTGAGGCGGCGGCACTCTCGGTATTGTATTCTTGATCCATCATACCGCTACTTGATTGTAGATCACCCCCTCTTACCCTTCCCACCGCTTTCTTGAGTACGACCTTCCCAACTTTGGGACGGTCCTTCTTAAGATTATCTCTAATAGTCCGTACTCTATCTCCGTGTGACTTCTTTAACATTTCCTCCCTCTTACATAGAGACTGGTATAAACTTCTCCAATCTGGGGATTCGTTAAGGAGTTTCATATCTATCTGATGCTGCTTCATGGACATTTTCTTATCTTTTCCACATGTTGCAATGGGGATGGTGGTAAAAGCGTTAATCTTTTGCTTCTTCTTCAGAGGGGGAGCTGACAATTCAACACCATTATCTGATGCCATATTCTTCCAATCTTCTATAATTTGTTGTAAGAATTCCAATTGTGATATAGTATGTACTTCAATCTTGTTCCCATTCTGTTCACTCATTGGCCTCCAGAAGAAGGGATATCCAAGTAAATTAATCTCTTTCTCGGAATCAGACAAATTCTTGACTTTCTTCCACAGTTTCTTCATAACCTTGGCAGCCTTACTTGCACTCTTCCCTATATTCGTATCAGTTAATAATGTAACATCCATAGGAACATTCTTTAAAGATTGCAGTATGATCGGCAATTGATGTGTTCGTCTATTTGAAGATATAACTTGTAATGAACGAGATTCGTCTGTCTCTTCTTTTGGAGGTGATATAATCTCTAATAACGAATCACTCCAACCGTTCAGTCTTTCAATTAATAAATCTCTTGGAATCTGTAGCGACGTTGGTCTATTGATAATACCGTTGAAGTTGTAATCAACAATATCTTTCCATAATAACTCATCTGCCATCTTTGATTTTGATATATGCACATTGTTGACATGTTGCTCTATTGATTGCAATACCTTTTCGGACAATACAGGTAACTGCTTCTTTCCAGATTGAGAATCTAATGCAAATGATGTTTTAACTTTTGTCCATCCACTACCTCCCATTAACTTATCTTTGTTAGAACCATCTACAACACTATTGATTGTTGCTGCTGCTGCACGCAAGTTACTATCAATGCCCTTATTTGCAACTCGTGCCCTTACTATATTATCCCATTGATATTCAGATAATATACCCAATGCACCCGGTGGATACTTCTCGAGATTAGAAGCAACCATTTGTGTTGTTAAATCAAGTAATGATGATGGTTGATATACCTTTGGTGGTAGTTTTCTAGTAGTACACATGATGAATGGTTTTGCTAATCTCTGTCTCTTTCTTTCTAACTTTGCATTCCATGTATCATCACGAAAGAGATGTTCAACTTCTTCATCAGTATCATCGTCTTCTTTCTTAATAGCTGTATCATCCATCCTCTGTTGTTGCCCTAATTCTAAATGAGCTCTATTGCAGACATTATATATTCTCTATTCCATTAGCTACCTAGACATCCCTGGTCAGAAAATAGGTAAGATGATGTTCTAACACAAAAAGATATATCTAGGCATGGACATGACATAGAATGATCACCAAGAGAAAAGTGTCTGAAAGTAACTTTATGATACTGCTACCGTGAGCTATTCATGTGCGCCCTAGGCCCTGCCTGCTCATGCAGTTAACAAGATACCGGCTGAGTTAGTTCATTTATTAGGTTATGTATTATTCCCTGAAAATAGTGCGACAAAGTGTCCTACTATTAATTGGATACATAATAACGTTTATATATTCAATAACTAACGTTTTGTATCCTAGGATACGGTATCTTCTTCTCAATAATCAATATATAATCACAACTCAAATAGAAGGTTGCTTTCTTTACCGCGTCTAAAGCAACAATTATACAATATAGACGAGTAGGAGTATAATCACTATAATACTACGATAGTGCTATTGCAACGATACTGCGCTTGTTAACGGTAGGCTGATTTAAAACTTTATTAACTACACTTTCATCAGTAGCAGCAAAATTAGCACTCATTGTTGGACACACTTCATATAATCGTTATGTATATCTCCAATACGCCAAACAAAGGTAATACCAATTGATCTGCTTTAATGATGATGTTGTGCACGAATAATTATTGACATACCCTCCTCTATCGTATAATAAACAAAAATCTCTACTAAATATCAACTCGTATTAGTTATTACTTTAATAGCAGTACGTTTTAGTTGGTATTATTCTTTAGTTATTATTTGTTAATAGTATTAAATATTAGATTAAATAAGTTTGTTATTAGTTAAATGGAACACGTTACTTGATGGTATTAATACGTGTTAGTTTGGCAAAGTAATCCGTATATTCGTTAGTCATGGTCATTCACTAATAAAAAATTGGCTGGTATGAATACGATTGGGGTAAACGTAGCATTAATACCTCCACAAATGAAAGCAAGTACCTCCACAAATAAAAGCAAGCAAGACAACAACGTACGCTATTGGATACTTTACTTCGTTGTTATACTCAATTTACAGCGTTTATATATCCAGGAATAACGTTGGTCTTTGTTATTCACTAGCTAAACCTTTGAACAGCCCCGGGTAGTTGACAAAGCAAGAGCAAACAAGAAAAACAATAGTTTAGTGGATACTTTACTTCGTAGATATATCCATATCAATTTGTATATCTACCCAATAATATCAACGTGGAAAGTTATTCATTAGCTGCCAAAGCAAGAGCAAGCAAGACAACGAATTGTTGATACGTCCACCTATTTTATTCAATATCTATACACAACCTCTAACATCGATTATACTACAGCACAATTCTTCATGATCGACAAAGCTATCCTCTCACGGCAACGGTCAATATGCTCCTGAGTAAATACCGGTGGACAGCCATTTGAAATAAAGTCACTGAACATACAAACGAATACACCACAATCGTATCCTAGATTCGTCATGATATTCGATAGTGGAAAGATATTGAGTGAATGTTAAGTCTAAAACGAAGTTAAAGATATCTCACACTTACCATTTGCCTGCCTTGGAGTGTTTTTAGTAACCCCTACCAACTTCCATTCAG
>Ga0214479_100479_pt1 | contig 23421 bp, 20 predicted proteins | sample M1_20Mar14CPVII9_5_FD_165054 | JGI IMG/M metagenome (GOLD analysis project Ga0214479, IMG submission 165054) | Marine eukaryotic communities from Monterey Bay, California, United States - M1_20Mar14CPVII9sort6BwellE14 | ecosystem: Environmental > Aquatic > Marine > Unclassified | place: USA...
AATCTGAGGCAAGAGAACTGCCAAGGGCCCTACAATGGTGCTGATAGTGTTCATTGGTCTTTATTATACATATACATAAAGGAATTACCAATATGTAAGAAGGAGAGTGGTTGTATACCTCCACGTTTAGGTGATACATTGTCGGACAGCCGGTTCGATTTCGAAAATCTGACCCAATCTGAGGCAAGAGAACTGCCAAGAAGTGGCCACAAAAGTGTGATGGAGGGCCCTACAATGGTGCTGATAGTGTTCATTGGTCTTTATTATACATATACATAAAGGAATTACCAATATGTAAGAAGGAGAGTGGTTGTATACCTCCACGTTTAGGTGTTACATTGTTTTGGACAGCCAGCCGGTTCGATTTCGAAAATCTGACCCAATCTGAGGCAAGAGAACTGCCAAGGGCCCTACAATGGTGCTGATAGTGTTCATTGGTCTTTATTATACATATACATAAAGGAATTACCAATATGTAAGAAGGAGAGTGGTTGTATACCTCCACGTTCAGGTGATACATTGTTGGACAGCCGGTTCGATTTCGAAAATCTGACCCAATCTGAGGCAAGAGAACTGCCAACAAGTGGCCACAAAAGTGTGATGGAGGGCCCTACAATGGTGCTGATAGTGTTCATTGGTCTTTATTATACATATACATAAAGGAATTACCAATATGTAAGAAGGAGAGTGGTTGTATACCTCCACGTTTAGGTGATACATTGTCGGACAGCCGGTTCGATTTCGAAAATCTGACCCAATCTGAGGCAAGAGAACTGCCAAGAAGTGGCCACAAAAGTGTGATGGAGGGCCCTACAATGGTGCTGATAGTGTTCATTGGTCTTTATTATACATATACATAAAGGAATTACCAATATGTAAGAAGGAGAGTGGTTGTATACCTCCACGTTTAGGTGTTACATTGTTTTGGACAGCCAGCTGGTTCGATTTCGAAAATCTGACCCAATCTGAGGCAAGAGAATTGCCAAGGGCCCTACAATGGTGCTGATAGTGTTCATTGGTCTTTATTATACATATACATAAAGGAATTACCAATATGTAAGAAGGAGAGTGGTTGTATACCTCCACGTTTAGGTGTTACATTGTCGGACAGCCGGTTCGATTTCGAAAATCTGACCCAATCTGAGGCAAGAGAACTGCCAAGGGCCCTACATAGTGTTCATTGGTCTTTATTATATGTTAAATGAATTACCAATATATACACTCACAGTGGAGTTACCATGTTATAACAAGATGCCTACACATCGAAGAAAGACGAGAGATCCCCTACTTTTCGAATTCGAGGGAAATCAAGCTGATCCATTCTGATGTTTGGGTGCCAATCACTACCTTGTTGTGCTCTATTTTCCTGCCAGTGCTTGTCAAAGCCATCCCATATATAGGTAAGGACTTGGGAATGTCTACTGTGGCATATACATCACTCACGGTGGAGTTACAACTTACAACAAGAAGCCTACACATCGAAGATGAGAGAATCCCGACTTTTCGAGGGAAATCGAGCTAATCCATTCGTATGTTTGGGTGCCAATCACCACCTTGTTGTGCTCTATTTTCCTGCCAGTGCTTGTCAAAGCCATCCCCCAATCTAACATCATATGTGCTAGGATGGGGGTAATTGGCAATCATTGAGTTTTTCAGATTTCTTCACACCCTTGCAAAACAACAAAGTGCTTCATTCTTGCTAAGTTTCTCATTTGATATGGTTTGATGACATCATATAGATGTTTTTTGAATGTTTACTGACTTAAAAATTCCTAATATTGAGAAAGTTACATTTTGTTAGTAAAAAAAGCTTAGGGTGTGAAGTTTAATGGTTGGAAGAAAGCTTTTCTTTGAATGAAGAAGCCCGATCTTGAAGTTTTTTCTTATGTTGTTTAGATGAAGTTTCAAAATCATAATACATCTGACATAATACAATACATACCTAATAGAGGAGTGGTCAATTTAGTACTGACATCTCGATACTTTGGATGAGATATAATATTATTGGCAGCTAACCACTGTTGGGAAGATAGTTATTTAGAAGATTTCCGACGACGATTAATGTAACATTGCAAAGGAGATAAATCTACACACTTCACACTTCTACCTTTTGAAGGTCTATTACTATTGTATTTCCCAATTAAGTAAAATGGCGACCAATACAGAAGAAGATAACAAACATGCTCCACCATCATCATGTGAAGAGGCAGCAGCACTTCTTGGTGCTGAAATTTCTTTCGATACCTCCTCATCAAATGTAGTTTTAAAACACCAAGAGGGACAATCTAATCCACCACAGGGTATGCATAGTATATTCACAGTACAAGAACCTATACCTAATCAGGTATTATTTATTAGGTTATGCAATTTGAGGGCTTGGCTTAGATGGCATGCTTCAGGATTGGACGACCCACCTTCTGGGTTGGATAATGACGATAGTGTAAGTGAAATTATATGTTCATATATTGATATGCAATATTGAATAATATGCAATATTGAATAATATGCAAACTCAATACCATATCTTATTTCCTATGTATTATCTCTTTCATATAGACAAATAATCAATTGGGTATATCTTTTTCACAGAAAAAGAAGACTAATGAACCATTTAATGCTGCACGGTCAATATTGGCAGTATTGATGAAATTATTAGAGGCATCTTCTGCAGTTGCAACTGGTGGCGGAGATAATATGAATAGTACCGATATATTAGATCCGACAACAATGTCCAAAGTTGTTAAATCATTATCACCACATTTGCAGCAAAAACAGAGAAAGCATATACCAAACAATAAGAATAATAAACAACATAAACAATTACCACCACTCTTATCAACGCCATTGAGGAATATATGGGTTGAATGTATATCACTCTGTCTTGCACTTGGTTGTTCACTACCCGGAAATTTACGTACTGATGTTAATAGTATATTGGGAAAATTAATGGAGATTACGAATTGGAATCCAAAGTCTAAACATGCAGCGGGTGGTGTTCGATTGGCTACATTACAAGTATTAGGACAAGTATGTATATTAAATACAGATCTTGCTAAGAGAGCTGCACCTTACTCTTGGGAGATATTACAATGTTGTCACAAGGGATTGTTAAGTGGCGGAGCGGGAGAACCTGGTTATCGTGCTGCTTGTGTTAAAACTGCATGTCGTTTGTTGGTTGCATGTCGAAGAGCAGCCAACAGTGCACCTAGTATTTCAAACAATGTCTCTGGCGAATCGTTTACTGCTCCTGGGGTATTGGAAGAAAAAGTTGCAATGGAAGTTATGAAGTTTATGAAACGAGCGACACAAGACAAGTATCCAGAAGTTCGAATCAGTGCTGCAGTATTTGCTGGACTGGCTGCTCCTATGTTGATTCGAATTGTTCCCGTTTCTAGATCACAGCGAGGAGGAGGGTCAGGTAGAGATGGAGATGCAAACCCTTTATCATGGTTAGAAGATATTACACAATTGGCTATGAGAAACATTGATGATGAAAGTGCTGGAGTGGCAACCGCTTGGTCTGCAGCACTAGCAAGATGTCTATGTGCATCAGCGGAGCACGGTGCCAGTTTACGTAGTGCCCAATCAGAGGAACAAGCATCGAACCGCAGTGTAGATGTCGACGACGAAGCCGGGCCGTCATCTGTGGATGGAATTGGTGTTGCTGCCAAGTTTAAAGCATTTAGTGATTCTCGCAGAGTGGTAGCTGCAACTACATCTTGTTCCTCAATACCAGCTACAATTGCCTACCTTACTTCACAATTTGTCAAGACAGGTGGCGAGACAACATCGACTAGATGTGGAGGATCTCACTCTATTGGCGGCCGTGCTAGTAGAATTGGATATGCTGATGCATTAACAGAATTTTTGCGCTTACAGGCCGCTAAAGGTGACTTCTCTTTAGTGGAGGCACTCGGACCAGTACTGGAAATGGTGGGTGCTTCATTCGAGAAGCAAATTCGAAAGAAGGAAGGATCATCACTAATTAATCAAATGGACTTCTATGCACCATCTTCTCCTCGCGGCGATTCACCACAAAAGAAACCCCAATCTTCTACAATGTTTCTACAACGGAATACAAAGGCAAACTCTACAGCTGACTCAAGTATTGGAAGGATGCTGGCATCAAATGTTGTTAGATGTGGAATTTCCGAGAATCTTTCAGAGTTGTCTCAGCTGATGATTTTGCGTGCCCTCATATCTGCATGCCGTTCATCTGTGGACCCAACATCAGCCGATGGAGGTACTGGTTCACTTAGACCGGCTAATGATTCAGAGATGGAAAGAAAACAGCTTAACCGACATCAACTGCAAGTCGCTTTGATTGAAATTTCCCATTTAGTTGTTGGACTAGGGGAGGCCGGAGCTTCATCCCTTGAGGATCTGATGCCAGTTCTCCGTGATTGCTTATCATACCCCGATCACGGTGTTAGACACGAGGCCGCGGCAGTATACGCTGCAACAGCACAAGCCTTTCCATCCGAGGGAAGAGTATTTGTTATTGAAAGTTTAGGAACATTCAGCTGCAATTTAGATGCTATTCAAAGTCTCGCATCTAAAGTGGCATCAACTTCTTCAACATCTTCTCCAAGACTTCGTAGATTTGGCCGATCAAACAATGAATCTAATGATGCTCAAGCCGACGAGTTAATGAAACATCAATCTACTTTGCATGGCAACGCTCTTGCCGTCTCTCTACTAATGCACGAGTTTCCACATGTTATAGGGGGAGTAGCGACAGTGATTGTTAGTAAAGTCTTTGATATAATTGGGAAGCTATTACAATGTCAGTTCAACGACAGCTTTGTGAAGGTATGTCATATTGTTTGTTTTACTGCGCACTTTATCTTTTTCATCATATACACGAGCCAACATTCTATCTTTTCTGCTTATTTTTTCTTCAGTTGAATCCAACTGCAGCATGTACTGTCATTAGAGCTGGATATTGTATGCTGTCAGGTGCCTTGTCTATGGGTCTAGATGCAGTTGTTCCCCAGCATGTCTCAACAGTATTTGAGTTTTGGCAGAATAGTTCTATGCACCTGCAGCCGGGTGTTTCAAAGTTTTCAAGTAGTCACGATTTACTATGGCTTGAAACAATGTTAAGCTCCATTGTCTCCTTTCTCAAGTTTAGTCCGGAGTTATTGCTTGCAGTGCCAGATGCACTGACTCGTCTTACTGCCCTCCTTGAGAAAGTCTTCCCTCTAATATCCAAGGGTGGTAGGTTTGAAACAGAATCAAATGGTCCTGTTGAAAAAGCAAGACTGTGCAGCGCACGCTCATCTGTCCTTGAGGCTTACTCTTGGCTTCCACCAGGTTCATTTCCCCTATCTGCCGATCGTATATTTTCATTTGCTGCGGCTCAGATCCAGGTAAGTCTGCACGTGTCCCTAGGTTATTCAATATATCTTCCTCAACTCATATACCTTTCTATTTGACCATCTGACATTTAGGAATTGAGTGGAAATGACGTGTTATGTTCTATACTTGACAGCTTAGTAAGTAGCGAGGACAAGTTAATAGAAGCCCATTCGGTCGAGCGCGCGGTAGGTCCTGGACAGGTTGGTGGCTCTACAACACTCGACAATAACATATCAATACGCTCATCAGATATTGTTCATCACAATGAAAGAGAGTCTGTTATGCATCTCCTTGCATGGAGGAAAATGTTTCGCATGAGCAGTCATGACAATATATTAAGCTTATACCTCCGAGAGGGAGATGAGAACTCAATACCAACACCATTGCACGAGGTCGGAACTTGGCAAACACCACCTGATCCGACCGGCACATCGAAAGTCAGACTTCTCGACACAAGTATTCATGTCTTTGCAGCAACATTTGGTCTACAGGACGGACACACTCAATCGGAGGCTTTGAGAATGCTCGAAACTGTCTACCTAGTGAGACAAGATGAAAAAGCAAATCGGTTTAACACCTCGCTAATTAGTGAGTCTCAAGGCAAGGTTAAACCTCAAGAGGAAGATGTGACTGCATGTAATGTTATTGCAAGTGTTCTGGCTTGTCTGCAGGCACTCCCATTACACGAATCTACACATGACACTCTCGTCGATCGCGGCCCTCCATGGATGGAACGGGCTACAACTCTCTTGTTGCGTGTTCTGCCTTCTCCATCTGGTATAATACGACGTGGTGCAGCCGAGGGACTTAGTCTTCTTGCGACACTCGGGGTAAGCGAAGATGCCCATACATTACAGAGTACTATCCTACATTCTCTAGACGAGGTTATGCAAGGAACTAGTGCAGCATCAGGCGGAGCAGGAGCAAAGGCACAACATCCTGAATCAATCACGTACGCGAAAGCTGGCTCACTACTCACATTGGCATGTATTCAAAGAGCAGCAGAACGGATGAAGAAAAGTGAAAAAGAACGAGCTATCTCTCGATCAGTTGCACGTGATACTGATCACTCAGAGAACGACAGGACGCCTGTCATGATAATGATGACCAGACTTCTCCCTTCTCTAGCCACTCAAAACATGGATGCGGACTCTCTCCTCACTAGAACTTATGCGTTACATTCGTTTGGTGTTTTGATAACAAACTCTATACCAAAAGGCACAAAGCTATCCCCAGATCAAGTTCAAATTATATGGAAGGCAGTTGAGAGTGTCGAGACTTCTTTCCTTAGTGCTTGGTCAGCAGTCGTTTCTGATAACAGCAGAGGTAGAGAGCGAGACAAGTTCTGTTGCCAACCTGCACTCCTTTCTGTTCTCTTGAGACTAATGACTACACTTCTTCCGTGGCTCATCGAGCTAAAGGATCTTGATTGTTGCCTCGCAAGTCGATTCGCGGCTTATGCTTCTACGATACTTGAGTTTAGCTCGAATCATCCAATCATCCTTTTTGAGGGCTCTGTATTCTTTGAGAGTTTAATTGAACACCAAGAACTTCTTGTTAGTGCGAGTACTTCTTGTGTCGTTACAATGGACAACACAACCACAATAGCATTGCCGTTTTTACTATCTGTTATGCAGCCACCATACGCAAAGGTTGTTGCCGATAATGAGCTTGACTATTTCAGTTGCCATGGCCCAATTGATGCTATGAGAGCTGCTGTGTTATGTCTGAAACGGATGTGTAATGCATCCAAGAGTCGAGATGATGAATTCACACTTGGCGTTGGAAAGGCCTTGTTTGCATTTCTCCATGATAGATGCGGACGTCGACGATTTCAGCACTTTAACAACTTTCGATCACTAGCGCTCTCTCGTTGCGTTGTGAATTACTTTGAAGACTGTCAAATGATTGAGGCTGAAGTAATTGATTTGATTCAAGCTGTACTCAAAGTCCAAATTACTGGGAAAGACGAAAAGCAAAAGTTATTCATCATTCTTCAATGGTTATTATTCTCAAGGTGTTTGGCCTCGGGAGAAAGTAAAGCATCCCAGGACGGTGACGATTCAGACCTCTCTATACCAGCGTTGATTGAAAAAGCAAGATGTATTGCTAGGGCTAATGCCTTGTCTGTTTTACAGTATTCAACACCTCCTCGATGGCAGATAAAGTGTGTCTCAGCCAACATATCGTCAATCGCAATGATGATGCTTCTAGATATTGACAAAGTCAATACTGACAGCAATTCTATATTCAACTTGAAAGCTGCTCAGTCTCAATGCACTGGAATGTTGAGAAAGAAGGGCAACAATTTGTCGTATAGTGTCGATTTACACTCTCAACCAATCTTTCATTTAGAAGAGCTTATCAAAACTGCATGTTCTACAGCAACGGCAACATCGAATCACAGTGAGCTACCTTCAGTACAGATATCAGGATTGAGGTTCTTGATTTCATTGTTCCATGCATTTGGAAGTCAAGCAGACCCCTCAAACAAAGATGGCACTTCTGTACTAGATCAATACTCATCACAGTTTATATCATCAGTGAAACATTCACTAAACTCTGAGAGTTTGGTTGATGAATCAGCACCAGGCACTAATTATCACAGACTATATTCTGCTGGTTGCGATGCACTGTTTGTCATGCTATCTGAAGACCTTATTTCAGACCCAATGGTCATTAGACGACTCTTTCAAACAGTTACGCTATCCGCCAAAGACATTCCATTTGTTCAGTATCCAACAAGTGATGAAGGAAATGAGCGTGATTCTCTGCTGATAAAATCGTCACATCTGACAGATGACGGGCGTTCTTATCCATTGTTTAAGCTATCCAAGCTAATATTTCTTGCAAAGACATCTATGCTGATTGCATTAAAACAAATTAATGAGTCTACAAGTTCCATGATTACTGGCGAGTTAGAGAAGGAAGAAATTGGGAGGGCTATTCATTGTGCTGCTGCTGCAATTGATGGATTCTTCCTCTCTCAACAGTCTCCATCTTCTACTTCTTCTGGCCTTACCTACAAGAACATTGCTAACTTGGATGAGTCTGTTATTCAAGCACTCATTGGAACTTGGCCAACACTGACTGCAGCGGCAACAGCATCAATTGTCAAAACACTAAAAGCCACAAGTGAAGAAAGCGAGGAAAAGGAACATCTCAAGGATTGGCTAACACGACTTGCACCTCTAATAGTATCAGGCGTACGCAATTCCCTTACAAGTACGTCTACGACAGAGATGTTGCCTGCCTCGGAAATTGCCGCGTTGCTATATGCCTTTCGACTTCTTGTGAAAGAGAGTCAACTTATAGATGATGAAGTTCTATGCCCTGTTGAAATTGGAGATATTGCGACTATAGAAACGGAATCTGTTGTCTTCAAGTCTATTGGAATATCTGATTCAGATGGCGAAGACAAGTCTCCACTAGTGGCAGTTTCTGACACAGTCCTCATTCAACAGTCTTGTGGTTTGATTGAAGACTTATGCCAAAATTATTGTTCAATCGGCGTTGATTTGAAGATCCTTACCAAAGCAGTTGTTACTCCTCTGGCAGCATTACAAGAGAATCGCTTGTCACAGTCCAATAACAACGGAGTAATCATATCTTCCTGCATCAGATCTAGTCAGTCATTACTTGAGAATCGACAGGAAGAAGAAGGTCGTGCAGAATACGAAAAAGCCTTGGTTCAACTAGTCATGACAATACTTTCTAGTGAGCAACAAGGAGATGATACCAAGGCAGCATGTTTGTCGCTACTGAAATCTTGCTGCGACAAGACAATGATGTCACAAGAAGAATGGGGGCAAATCTCCAGGTTCACTGCATCTCATGGACTGTGGAAGGCATGGGCTATTGTGTGCTCATCCTTACCACCAGGAAATGGTATCAAGTGTAGTATTGATGCCATAAAGACATCACTTGGCGATCTCAAGTCTGGCCCTCGTCATACTGCCTCTCTTGTGTCCTTGCGCACTGCATTACATACTGCCAGTGTTGAAGACCCATCCTTGCAATGTTTTGTGCTACAATCTGTTGGATTTGAGATCCTGCAGCTACTTAAAGCTCATGGCATGCGTGTTTTATCTGGGCAAGGCTTTGACGAGAATCGTGTCACTATAGTCGCCGAGTCAGTGAAAGTGAACATCATGGCATATCAATACCTTAATTCTGTTTCTGCAGAGGAAGGCAACTTGATTTCCTTTATATCCACACTGTTTGAAGTTCTTGTGGAAAATATAAGATACAACGGATTACCAAATCACCCCAGTGGTAAAGTGGGAGCAGATGAAACGATCGGGAGAATGTGCGCTCAAGTCTTCGTACATGTTGCTCGAACTACTCCATTAATATTCAAATCAACCATGGGCACCATATCCCCAGAGAGTAGAACAGTCCTAGAGGCTGCAGTAAGAGCAGACATGAGTGGTTACGCAGCCCCACAGCGAGAGTCAAAGAAAAAGATTAGTCTAAAAGGGTTTGTTAGATAGCTGAATGCTTTAACCACGTGTATCTGTTCTAGTATGTACATAAAACTAGTTACCTCCCCCTATCCCGCAGCCATATAATATCTACATTCCCCATCTAATCTACCCTCCTTTAATCTAGAGATATTACATTGTAAGATAAATAATAAAAAAAAGGATTACCCCCAAAAATAAATTCACAAAGGTGTTGATATTAATATCAATTATTAACCCCCCACCCTAGCGGCATCAGCAGCATTTATTTCTCTTGGGAACAATAACAATTCTTGCCCCCCCCTTTAAAATAAATACCAATGAGTATCAGCCACCCCAATTTACAAAATCCCCAAATATTACAAAATTATTTTGTCTTTCTCAACTAAATCATGCAACCACAGAAGTTACAGTTTCCCGACTCCTCTCTACTTGGAAACAGTGTCCTTAAACCACTCTCTCCTCTCAATTTCACCTTCAATCTCATCAGCAATATCTGGATATACCTCCTTCATATCCGAACAGCTCATATCACGTGTAGTCTTATTAACCCTCAAGAAAGCAATTTCCTTTTCTGTATCCTCAATCATTTCCTGTGTAAATGCTAATTCCTCCTTGGCATCCTCAATCATTTGACTTTTAGCCGTTTGTTCCTCGGCACTCCATTCATATGTTAATGGTGGTGGTGAGGATGATTTATACATCTTTTCAAGTGATTCAACAAGTGATTTATCACGGACAGACTTTTTGGCCGAGGCAAAATCGATTGCAGAAGGTGGTCCTGAATACTTCTCTGCCATGGAATCGGCTTGTGCCGTCCAGGCACGGAAACCGGCAACCATTGCAGATAATTCGGTATCACCCTTGAATACAGGGGATGACCTGTTTATATAATCGAGGGTGTTTTGTGGTTGGGTGGAAGATGAAAAATTAAAATGAGATTAACTCGCGTCGGCAACCAAATAATACACGGAAAATTGCAGCATATATTGCCACATAGGTGACACCCATTTAACTTACCAATCCACACTGGATCTCTTCAATATCGTTCTAACAAAACTCATATGCAGCAAATTATTTGCAATTGAAATTGAGAGGCTGATATTTCAATTTAGATATGAATATAATTGGGAGTCTGTAGTATAACTGGGACAATGTTCAGTTACCAACTTGCAGTGAAGGCTACATTGTGTGTAGTAGCAGTGGATGCCTCCATTCTTAGAAGTAGTAGAAACCCTTGCACATAAAGAAGTAAGTTATATGTACCAGTTTGAACTGTGGGCGTCGAAAATTACAATTGCGCATAAGATATGTATAAACTAACCTCTTTCCAAAAAATACCCCCATAAAGGCCATGAATTGCAAAAAAGTCCGCCTGCGGTATCCTATTTTTGACTTCCTCTACAGTGGCCTCACTCACAAAAATGTCGAATGATCGGCCATTGCAATAAATTGAACAGAAATATTGGCCTAAAATTGCACAAGGCTCCTCTACTATATATTTGTAGTTCACATGCCGAGCTATATTGTCTAGATCGGCTTGGAAAAAATCGCCTATTTTTTGTTAGTAGCACTATACAGTAAAAGTAGTAAATAGTGTATAACTTTTTTTCTACTGAAAATCATGGCCTATACGTACCATATTCGGAATCAGCATGCAAATCTGCATAAGATAGGATATCTCCACATCTATAATTCGACGGTTGGAAGGCTTTCATATTTCAGATTTGTTAGTGAATTTGCCTCATTTTTACTACGGCAGGCGGACTTTTTGAGGATACCGGTATCATTCATGGGCTTTATACAACAACGATAATAGTATACCAATAATAAACAACAAACTAAGCTCTCAATCATGAGTGGTATGCACTTAAGCCGTGAGTTCTTTGAACTAATCAAAGCCATTGGCGAATCCAAGTCAAAACAAGAAGAAGATCGTATTATTGCACGAGAAGTTATTACATTGAAAAAGAAATTAGAAACTGGTAGTGCAGGTAATGCTGGAGGTGGTATGGGTGGTATGATACCCGGTAGTCCACTACCAGGAAGTGGTAAGGATGCTAATGTTTTGAATACCAATAAGAAGAAGGCTAGGTAAGTTTATTTCTATAGATAGTGCATCTGATTATTTTGTGTACCATCAATCTCTCATGTTTACTATTTCTAATCTGTTCTAATGTTACTTTGTTTGGTATTTGCAGGGAGTTTCTTGTTAGAGTACTATATGTAGAAATGTTGGGGCATGATGGAAGTTTTGGATATATCAAGGCTGTGGTAAGTTTTATATATGAAAATAGTGTGTCCCTCTATAAAGCTGAATGACGACCAAAATGAAATATACCAAGATCTGTTCTGAACATTTTTTGAAGATATACCATTGCTGAAACTGACAGCTCTATCAATATAGAGGGTTGCTTTCATACACTTACAAATATATATTCTAATTCATCGTTTCTACTCTTCAATTCCCAAATTAACAGGAACTTGCGGCATCTCAATCCATTATTCACAAACGAACTGGCTATCTAGTCTGCTCCTGTTGTCTATCTCCTGATCACGAATTTCGTTTCATGCTTGTTAACCAAATGCAAAGAGATTTAATCTCATCCAATTTGTTGGAAAGTGGTGGAGCTCTCCTTGCAGTAACAAGTCTAATTACTTCTGACTTAGTAGGAACTGTTAGTGCACAAGTGATTGGTCTATTGGAACATTCAGCGGAAACTGTTCGTAAGAAGGCTATCATTGCCTTGCATAGACTCCATCAATTATCTCCTGACATTGTAACATCACAGGAATTGATTGAAAAAGTTCGTCGAATGTTATGTGACCGTGATCCAGCTGTTATGGGAGCAACTCTTAATGTTATTGAAGCCATGGCACGTGTAGATGTTCAACCTTTTAAGGATTTGGTATCAAGCTTGATTTCTATCTTAAAGCAAATTTGTGAAAGGAGGTTACCAAGTGAATATGATTATCATCGTATTCCTGCTCCGTGGATGCAAATGAAGATTGTAAGAATCTTATCAGTAATTGGAAAGAATGATAGTCAATGCAGTGAGGGAATGTACGAGATTGTTGGTGATTGTCTTCGAAAGGCAGATGAGGCTGGAATTAACGCATCAAATGCGATTGTGTATGAATGTATCAGATGTATTACAAGCATTTATCCCAACCCTGTATTGTTGGATGCTGCCGGTGCTTCTATTTCTCGATTCCTATCGTCACGATCTCAGAATTTACGATACCTTGGTGTTACTGGATTAGCTTCGATTGTCGAGAAGCATCCCAAATACGCAGCTGATCATCAGTTGGCAGTGATTGAATGTCTTGAGGATCAAGATGAAACTCTATTACGAAAGACACTGGATCTCTTGTATAGGATGACAAACCCAGTCAATGTGGAGTTTATCACAGATCGACTACTACACTTCTTGCGTGGTTCTACTGATCCATATCTTAAATCAGATTTGACAACCAAGATTTGTACCATTGCTGAACGATACGCTCCAAACAATGCATGGTATGTCCGAACCATTACAGAACTATTCAAGATTGCGGGTGATTTGGTAGAAACAACCGTGGCAACCAACCTCATGTCTTTGATTGCGGAAGGGACAGGAAATGAAGAAGACGACGAAGAGGCAGATATGGTACTTCGCAAGCAAGCTGTGGAGCTGTATGTCAACTTGTTAAGTAATCCTGCCAACCGTATGCCACGCGTGCTTGTTGAGACGCTCGCATGGGTCCTTGGAGAGTATGGCTACCTCAGTTCTGTCATGCCACTTGATGCTATTATTGATGGCATGTGCAAGTTACTCGAGTCCGGTAGTACGGCAAGGTTGGGTGGTGGTGCACCCTCCACACGTCGATTAGTATTGTCTGCCATTATGAAGATGGTTGCTCAGTTTGGTAGCTGCCCAACGGCTGCTGCAAAGGTTATAGACGACTACACAAAGAGTTCGGATCCAGATGCACAGAAGAGATGTCTTGAGTTTCAAACAATCTTGACACAATCACCACAGTTGTTAGGAGAAGTATTTCCCGTAGATGCTAGTCTTGAAGATGTTGAAGTGGATACGAACATGAGCTTTTTAGATGGTCTTGTTTCAGAGGCAATCTCCAATGGAGCCAGGCCTTATCAGAAACCAGAGGATGACGATGATGATGATACTAATGCTGTTGCATCATCGGCTGCAAGCACATTCAAAATGACCCCGTATGAAAAGCCTCAAGAAAGAACTTACGGCCAAGGTGCAATGTCTGGAATGGGAAGTGGCAATATGGGACCTTCGGGAACTGCAAATGTTACTTTACCTCCAGGCAGTGGTGGCCCTGGCTCTCCTCAACATCAACAACAACAACCTACGAGTACTGGCGAACCTCAACTTGCTCTCCGTAATGTTGGAGCCAACGTTTGGGGAAAGAAAGCTGCCCCAATCCAAGCCGCACCCGTGGCATCGTCTTCTGTACCTACAACTTCATCATTTGCTAATACTCCTGCCCCCGCACCGGCAGGTTATGGTGGTAGCTACGGCGGTGGATTTGGAGCAAGTAGCCAAACCACATCTGCAGCACCAGTTGCGCCTGTAAAAACCGCAGCACAATGTAAGTTCTTATTATATGTGGATATGTGCACCTCTTTGTTCACCTATTTTTTTTCATATGATATGATGACATCTACTATTTCATTACTAATTCATTCATTATCACAACATATACAGTGGAGAAAGAACGAATGGCCGCAGCCTTGTTTGGAGGAATGTCAGGCGCCCCTGCTCCACCACCCCCACCCCAAGTTCAACAAACACCACAAATGGCAACACCACAAATGCCCTCAGTTCCTCATCCTACTCCTGCAACACCGGCTGCTGTACCACAACCTCAACAGCCACCTGCTCCTGCTCCCGAGGTCGATTTACTGGGTAAGTGTTATATTCTTGTGTATCTTGTTTTGTAGTGTTTACTCACTCACTCACATGTACTTTTAACCACTCATTTACTTTCACCACTCACTTGCTCACTCTACTCTTCAACACTAACATTTCTGAGTAGGATTCGACGGCGGAACTACATCAGTATCAACGGTAACACAACTTCCTGAAACTTCAGTAGATATGCTCGCTCCCACACCAATGGTCGAAACTGTACAAGAACCACAACCTCCCGTCCAGGCTGAACCAGAACCTACTCCTCCGCCCCCTGCAGCCGATCCATGTAAGTACTTTCTGCACATATATTTTATGTCGTTCTTTTCATGCTCAATTTCTAACCTAATTCTAACCTATTGTTGCAAACATCAGTTGCTGCCGCTGGTTTGTTGGATGGTTTCTCAGAACCTGCACCCCTACCAACTCTTTCTGATGCACTCGATTCTGCCAAGTTTGAGTTTGGTGGTGCTCCAATAGCGCCATTGACTATTAATACACCACAGTTTGGTGAAAGATGGGGTCAATGTCCACATACCAATCCTATTACTGTTTCAGCTTCCACCAGTGCTCATACACTAGCGAAGTTTATGATACTTTGTGAACGAGCAGGGTTGCATAAAGTTGAAGAAATTGCTGCAACGAATGAGGGTATATCAGCATGTATGGCCGGAGGCGGTTCGTCAGTAGCTTTAGTCCACGGAAAGATATCTCCTTTACCAGGCGGTACTAGCTCAAGAGTTGATGTTACAGTGAAGAGTACCGACCCTCAACTTGCTCTTAGTTTGTCAATGTTTCTTCAGAATATGATTCGTTAGTTAGTAACAGCATACATACTGATAAGTAACTTGTAAACAAATGATTAAAGATACTTGCTTTCTTAACTATTGAACTGTCAATGTTAAGCATACACACACACTGTACATTATCTCTCTTCAAGTTCATCTGATAGACACTGTACCAAAAAGAAAGCTGAGAGAGATATAAACGGATGCTGTCAAAGTCATTCGTAAACTCCCACTTGTATCACTTGCCGGCACTGATTCTGTTTCTTCTTTTGAACACACTTCTTCTTGATATACAATGGATGGTTGCCTATCCTGACCATTCGGTTGAACATACTTCACATCAATATAAGATCCATCAAGTAAAGTCCCTGTAATCGTACTAGCTTCTTCATCATATACAACACAACCATGGACTTCTACGTCGCCACCTAAATTGTAAACATTACCATCAAATACACCACCGAAGATGATTGCTTCGCCTTGTATAATTTGTATGGCATTACCATTATCTGTTTCAACTCCGCATGTCTTAATGGTACAGCCAGTTCCGGGGACAAATCTCCCTCCATTAAATGTTGCTATAGATCCTGACTGTAAGATTTGAACAGCATCTCCAGCCTTTGTAGTGTCAACTCGTGGGCATCACCTCCATAGACTTCTACCCCGTCATTAAAAGTAGCACTACCTGAAATATCAGATCCTCTTGTAGTGCTAATTGTTACTCCAGTACCTCCTATTTCAATACCACCTTTAATAGTTCCATTATTAGCAATGAAGGTAGCATCCTCAACTCTATTGCATCCTCACCATCATCAGTTTTACTTGGAGCTGTAATTGCGTACCCATTATCAAGAGATACTGTTGTACCATTTACAATGAATATATTGTGATCATTATAATCTTGATCTATTACTAATTGTGTATCCGTATTATCATTAAACCAAACTCTATCACCTGATACCCAGGATATCATTAAGAGAAGGAGAGTTAATATCATCATATTTTGTTTGACCTTCTTAATAATATTATTGTTATCATCTAAATTAGTACTCCCAAACAAACAAACTTTATTTGCAATACTTATGAATGGCGTCGAGGATAATATTACAAGCAACAATACCTACTACTCTTGCCACAACAACGCGAAAACAACTTTTAAAACAATGGCTTTATCCCAGTTAGTTATCAAAGACTCCCACTCTTTATTGGGGTGAGAGGAGATCATGATGGAGAGTTATTAGTACTATTATGTGTCTTTTGATTCGATATATGTATTTTGAATCAATTTGTAGCAATAGAGTATAGAGTCGATATCTCCATATCTCCGGTCTCCATCCTGTTCAGGCCATTTGTCAGCATTTGAAATGAAATAGTTAGTGAGCACCGACCCAGCCATTAAGTGTTTTGAAGTTCCCAGATATGCTAAGATTACTTAATGTTTTAGTTTTTGCAATTGCTATTATATTGCAATCTACAGCGTTCCGCGTACCATTTGGAGGCGTACATCGGAAAGTATGTGGTTGCCAATCAACAATATTATACTCACAACTCAACTACCAAGATGACAATACAGAATCAATAACACAAGATGGTCATATATTTCTACGATTTTCTCCACTTATTGGCGGCCCTACATTCCTACCACTGCATGTTGAGGTTATCATTGTTGTTGATGAAGATGGAAATAATAGCGAAGAGATGATTATGGATACGGTATATATCAGACGGAACAACAATTTATCAGCAACATTCTTGAACAAACAACAAAAGTTGCAATTTCATAGATTTGATTTCCTACCGGAGAAACCTTTAGATCCTTCAACAATTTCACGAATATCTACTTTGCAAGCTGTTCCTGGTAATGTAAGATATCGAAGATACGAGACATCTTCTTCTAATATACCAAACAATAATCTAGATTATGAGAAGAGCACAAATAATCAGATGGATGGGAAAGGCATTACAATACTACTCCCAATTGGATCTCTAACATGCAATGCAGCTGATGGTATATCAACAGCAATACAATTCAAAGAAAAGAATAGTGATAATATTTTCAAAGAGCTACGTATCATAGGGGGAAAGAACTGTTTACAATTTGCACTGGATCTCTTATCTTACATTGAAACATCTACTACCGGCATTCAAAGAGTTACTGGACTAAATTCATTAGATATTAAGTGATAATAATACCTAGTTATATCTACATTTATAATAAGACCTTACCTGGTTATACTTCAAATGGATGCTCAATACCAGTGACCTCATTGAAAAGATATCTTCTATGCAATACTTTCATAAAAGTTAGATCTTCATATCTCAATTCACATTGAGTAATACAATCTGGGTTAAACCCTATCTTATCCAACCCAGAAGTATATGCTCTCACATCATTCGGATTTAACGTCGGTATTATTGATAGCAGCCAATTTTCAATATCTGAAAGGCTCTCTTCATCGGCATAATTGATACTTCTATTACTATCATCATCGCTCTGTGTTTTGTCAATTGCACTATCAGACGAAGAAGTTGTTGATATATCATCTAATAAGGTGATTGACTGTGCAAATGTTTTTGTTGTCGTATCGCTTGGCGTGGCGCTAGTTGATGTTAATCGACCAAATAATGCATCGTTTAGTGCATCAGCACCAAATCCTGATAATGATGGCGATGATGGCGGCCTCACAGTACCAACATTATCATCTTTTATACTAATATTGTCATTATCTAAGCTTGAATCAGTAGTAGTAATCTCATCGATATTAATACCAAACATTGCAAAGTCTCCATCGTCTGTTAATCCTAAAAAAGCATCATTATTTGCTTGATACAATGACGATGATGTTTGTTGACATATAATCTTATGACCACTACCTCTCGTTGATAATACCACTTTATGTGGCGATTTGACTGCGAATGCAGGTAGTATATATGGCTTCATTATCTCTTTCCAGCGCCGACATCAATCGTCTCCATAGCTGACAGACTGTTCTCTAAATCGGCTACACTCTCATAAAAAGATACCACACCACAAACACACAAAAACAATAAATAAATTTATCACATGCACCATCATAGCAAGGCCATTCAATCTCTAATAGGTAGTTAACAGTAGTATAATAACGCACAACAATGAAGTACATCGTAGTAACAGGAGGGGTAGTATCCGGTCTAGGTAAAGGCGTTACAATCTCCTCAATGGGACGTATGCTCCAAGGATGTGGATTACGTGTCACATCCATTAAAATTGATCCATACCTAAATGTTGATGCTGGTACCATGTCCCCATTCGAGCATGGTGAAACCTACGTATTAAACGATGGTGGAGAGACAGATTTAGACTTGGGTAATTATGAACGATTCTTAAGTATTAGCTTAACGAGTAATCACAACATAACAACTGGTAAAGTATATCGTAAGGTAATTGGGAAAGAACGTCGTGGTGATTATTTAGGTAAGACTGTACAGGTCGTACCACATATTACCAATGAGATACAGGAATGGATTGAGGAGGTGGCACATGTTCCCGTGGATGATGCAGGCAATCGTCATTGGGAGGCTGATAATACTGACGGCAGTGAAAATGAAAAAAGTGATGAAGGTGCACCATCTGATGATGTTAAAGTTGCAGATATATGTTTAATCGAGGTGGGAGGGACTGTAGGTGATATTGAATCATCAGTCTTCCTAGAAGCATTACGTCAATTCCAATTCCGTGTCGGACCTACCAACTTTTGTTTAACATTTGTATCATTAGTCCCAATTATGGGTGATGAACAAAAGACGAAACCAACACAACATGGTGTACGTGATTTACGTTCGGTGGGGTTAAGTCCTACTGTTATCTTTTGTAGATGTCGTGAGGTATTAGAAACTAGTACGAAATCAAAGATTGCAAGTTTTTGTCATGTCAATGGTCCGTCATGTGTATTGTCAGTACATGATGTTAGTAATGTATATCACGTACCGTTATTATTAATGGAACAGAATTTACATCGTATATTAGCCGAGACGTTACAATTAGATCAAATTGCAACATTGGGTAATCGATTAGATTTAACATTGGGTGGATTGGAAGAGAAATCAACAATGTGGAATTTATGTGAATCGAAGGAATCAGTTGCAAATGAAAAGGTTATGGATATGTTATCTAATGCTAGTGATAATAAAGATTTAGATGTTATGGGTGGGATGAGTCGTAGTATGATTGATTGGGCGCGTATGGCATTTAAGTTGGATAGGTTTGAGGAGTGTGTTAAGATTGTTATTGTTGGAAAATATACTGGATTGCAGGATTCATATTTGAGTGTTATTAAAAGTTTGAAGGTTAGTTTAATGTGTGTATGTTTTTGGATATGTGTTGAGAAATGTTTAGACTTCATCATCTTACTTGTGCTGTTCAACAATCCAAAATAGCATGCAAGTATGGCAGTGGAACGTAAGCTTGACTTAATTTGGGTAGAGGCTGCTCATCTTGAGGATGATTTTGATAATGAAGAAATGGGCGGAGAGAAGGAGTATGCCGAGGCATGGGCAAAGATGAAGAGTGCCGATGGTGTCGTTGTTCCAGGAGGATTTGGAACTCGGTGAGTCTATTATATGTCATATGTTTGTGCCAATTTAACATCCCTTTAAATGAATGAAACTCACCCGTATACATCAATCACCAACAGAGGATTCCTTGGAAAAGTATTGGCTGCAAAGTTTTGCCGTGAGAATTCTGTTCCTTACCTTGGTATTTGTCTTGGTTTCCAAGCAATGGTCGTGGAGTATTCACGCAACATATTAAATTGGGAGGATGCCAACTCTACGGAATTTGATGATAAAACCAACAATCCAGTCGTTTTCTTCATGCCAGAGATTGATAAGGAGAATATGGGTGGAACTATGCGATTGGGATCACGTAATACTGCCTTTACACACCCAACACATGATGATGGAAGTCCTTCTATTACAAAGATTATGTACAAAAATGCCACTGTGGTATCAGAACGTCATAGGCATCGTTATGAGGTCAACCCTGATAGAGTTGATGCCATTCATGGTGCAGGATTGAAGTTTGTTGGACGTGATGAAACGGGTACTCGTATGGAAGTGGCAGAATTGCCTCGGTCGAAGCATCCATACTATGTTGGGTGTCAGTACCATCCAGAGTTTAAGAGTCGTCCTTTGAATCCAAGTCCACCATTCCATGGGCTTTTGCTTGCAGCATGTGGTATGTTGGATGAGTATGTTAGTGGGGAGAAATGAGAAGGTGAGCATTGAAGTAATGGGGATTTAACGCTTGGTAATTTTATAGGGGTAGTTCATAATCTTAAACTCTTGACTAAGTAATAATTTATATTACTTATTGTTGTTATTTTCAATAGTAGGGATCATCGTCATACATCCCTCTTGGTTCAACATCTATAATGCGATCTCTTCCTCTTCCTCGTCTACCAGGCTGCCCACGATGCCCAGAGCGACGTGATCTAATGCCTTCTCGTCTCCTATCACGACTATCATAACCAAACGAATCCATTGGCTCTTGACGTCTTCTCGGAGGCCTCCGAGGTGGACCTTCATAATAATCATCTTCATACCGATCTCTCATGCCGCCTCTTCTTTCTCTTCTCCTGGGCGGCTCATCATATCTTCTGTCGTCCCTATATTCGTCATAATCATCTCTTCTTCTCCTTCTTCCTCTCGGAGCATCATAATCATCTATTTCATCATAATAATCACCATCATCCATTCCTCTTCTTCTTGAACCGTATGAATTCTGTGCACGCAGGCTTTCTCGTTGTTCGCTGTCATAAGAATTCATTTTTCTATCTCCATAACTGCTAGATGCATAGGAGTCGTCAGGAATTCGTGGTTGTCGAGGAGGCCTAGAGTCTCTTCTTCCCATAGATGCATTCTCATACCCGTCATACTCATCATAACCGCCACCTCTTCTCCTTGGCTCATACATATCATCTCTCCTGTTATCGTCTCTTCTACTTCTTGAACGACGTTGCGGGGGAGAAAAATATTCTTCACCTCTTTGTGGTCTGCGCCTGTAGTCACCATGGTAGTCTCCGTCAACTCCTATTGTCGATCCTGGCTCTGGCAGTTTATATCCACCACCGCTTGGTGCATATGGTCTGTCATCTACATCCTCATAGACATATCGATCAATCTCCTTTAGTCTTCGCTGAGAATAAGATGCAATGTTTCCAAGGGCAGATGATGGTTCATCTTTCACTCCAGCATCTCTGAGGGACTTCTCTCTTCCATAATAGTCATAAGACGAGCCTCGATCACCCTTACTATAATCATAATATGTAGGCGTTGATCCCACATCAATAGATTGACCATTTCTTGATGATCTCGATCCAGTAGAGTAGCCACCAGGGTATGGCGAGTCCATGCCATCATTCCCATAACCTTGCGAAGCGCCCATTGCAGCACCTCCGGAGCGAGATGCCATCGACCCTCTTCCACCCATACCGCCTCCCATACTGCCTTGATTCATACCGCCTCCTTTCATTCCCATACCGCCCTTATTCATGCTATGATTTGAATAAGATGATATATTAGTTGAGAAACAGACATGAGCAAATACAAAAGAATACATGTATGTATGAACTCACCCTCCTTTCATACCCATTTGACCACCACCAGCACCACCCATTCCTTTGTTCATACTGTTATTATAGTGGAGGAGGACTCAATGTGAGCAGTGAAAGTAAAAATCGCATTATGACATGATTCAAATATACTCACCCTCCTTTATTCATACCCATACCGGGTCTTCCACCCATAGATCCTTTCCCCATACCACCTTTGTTCATGCCTCCTCCCATTCCGCCTTTGTTCATACTATCATTAAATAAAATAAAATGGTTAGAGGAACAAATATGCAAAATCATGCCATATGTATGTAGTCATTTGAAACACCAGTAATCAACAAATAGAGAATACTCACCCTCCTTTCATGCCCATACCGCCTCCCATACCACCTTTATTCATACCACCTCCCATAGAACCTTTACTCATACTAATAAACAGTATGCCCCATGTTAGAGTTTAAACGAAGAGAGAATAAGCATTATGATAACTAAGTAAAAGAGACTCACCCTCCTTTATTCATACCCATTCCGCCCTTCATTCCACCTCCCATCCCTCCTTTGTTCATCCCACCTCCCATACCACCCTTATTCATTCTATTTAGAAAAGAGAAGTAAATAAACGTGTAAAGATACGGTGAGCAAAAGACACAATTAGTCATAAAGTATGACAAGTACTCACCCTCCTTTCATACCACCTTTATTCATTCCACCCTTGTTCATGCCGCCTCCCATCCTGATAATATGAAAAAAAGAATATGCATGAAATGAGTGTATGAGATAAAATGAAGAATTCAATACCTCAGACCGCAAAATGACTCTTAACCACACTCTCGATACAGCAACAGGTCAAGCGACGACTTACCCTCCTTTATTCATGCCCATGCCGCCTCCCATTCCACCCTTATTCATGCCGCCCATGCCGCCTCCCATTGATGAGGAGCTGTAGTGAGTAGCAAGCAGCAGGATAGAGAAATCGAAAAATTAGAAAAAGTAATAATTTTCATCTGGCTTGAGCATCCTCAACAGGTATCACAAACGAGAGACAAACAGCCGTCGTTACTCACCCCATACCGCCTCCCATACCTCCTTTATTCATGCCGCCTCCCATCCTGTTAATGAGAAGGTGAATAGATGCAAAGTTGAGACAAAAATGAAGGATACCATCTCAGACCGCAAAATGACTCTTAACCACACTCTCGATACAGCAACAGGTCAAGCGACGACTTACCCTCCTTTATTCATGCCCATGCCGCCTCCCATTCCACCCTTATTCATGCCGCCCATGCCGCCT
>Ga0214479_100480_pt1 | contig 23390 bp, 19 predicted proteins | sample M1_20Mar14CPVII9_5_FD_165054 | JGI IMG/M metagenome (GOLD analysis project Ga0214479, IMG submission 165054) | Marine eukaryotic communities from Monterey Bay, California, United States - M1_20Mar14CPVII9sort6BwellE14 | ecosystem: Environmental > Aquatic > Marine > Unclassified | place: USA...
CCTGTTAAGAAAGAAGGAGGGAGGACAAGTTCAACAAAATTGGATGTAATGAAACGATCTCAGAAACGATCAAGTAATGAAGATATTGCTAATATGACGACAAATTCAGTTTGGGGGGAATGATCTTAAACGTTCCAAAACATCAGGTATGGCTAATAATGCTAACAAAGTAGCAGCAACAGCCGAGGAAGACAAGAAGCCAAAGTCTACACCAAAAAAGGAGGTGGAAATTATATGTTTGGATGATTCATCTGATGAGGAAGAGGCTCCTCCTCCTCCAGCTGCCAACAAAAGAAGTACAGTTAAGGATGAAAGTAATAATTCTGCATTTGAGAGTTCATCACATGGCTTGGAGGTGCTAGATGCAGCAACATTTAGTCCTGAACCTCAAGAGACGTCGAGACCACCACCACAGTGTAACTTGAATTCAGCAGTATCAAAGGGAGGAGCCGGGGGATCATCTCAATGGCGTTGTACACAGTGTACTTATCTAAATGAAGCCTTTGCGACGAAGTGCAGCATGTGCGAAGATTCCGAATGAGTTGCCTTGTTGGAGCTGATCAATGCAACCACATGAGGAGAGGCATAGACCTGCTGTGTCAGCTATTGAATGATATGATGAGTAGTGTAGAAGTAGATATATTTAATCTTTAGAGGAAGAATTGTAGGACTATATGTTGATATAATTCTTTCCATACTCGTTGATAAACATGTCACTTTGCCTTACCCAAGAAAGCCATGAAATCTGCATAACCAGAAGAATCATCTGACATTTCCACATCCACAGTTGTCTCCTTTTCTTCTTCTTCATGTGTTCCTTCAGGTATCAAATTATTGTCTTGAGATAACCGTGAGGAAATAGATATATCATGGAATGATACTTGCATTCTTCTTCTACTATCCGATTCATTAAAAGAAGCAGCTCGTACTCGCCGTGTCTTATCGAAGTTAGTACCCCGGTATAGAGACGTGTCTAAGTCACAGCCATGATCTAAGTTCTCAAGGTATGATTTATGAGCTGAATCGTTATTAAGTTTGAGACTTTCCAATAAGACTGATTTGATGTCTATACCACCACTACTGTTAAACCCACTATGAGTGGTATCATTCATTTGTAGATTGTCTAACATAGATTGAATGTCGTTACCCCCTATTATACAGCTAGAAGTGAGATTATTGCCTCGTCCGTTCTTACTCCTAATAGAACTTTCAAGATTGACATCGTCGAATGTACTAAGATAAAGCTCGTCCTCTCCGAGTGTATAGGATGATACTCTCTTTTTAGCATGAGTTATTCGTGAAGATGTACGAGCACCAAAAACATCAAGGTGAAGACGATTTCCCTCGACGATGTCATCAAAGTCAGAAGCTTGCGGAGAAAGGTCACGCAGTGCAGTCTTGCATACTTCGGCCATATTCGCGGAACCGCAGATATAGATGTGTGTATTGGATTTGGCTAGAAGTGGGCTTATCACATCCCTGACTTTCGGTGAACGAATCTTTGTAGTAGTATATTCTTTCTTCTTGTTTGGTTCTCGAGAATAGCACATCCAAGTCTTCGTCAGTACGCCTTCATTCTCAAAGGCTTCTAATTCATTATGGAACAAACCCTCTTCACTACTTCTAGAGCCAAATATCATAAAGGCAGGACCGAGTTGCTGTCCTTGAGATTTCAAATAGGATCTCTTCTGAAGTACAAATGAATATGATCGGACAAATAGGATCAACTGGATATCTAAAGGACGGAGCCGATTCAATCTTGAATAGAATCTCATCTCCTGTTTTGTACATGTGTTGGTATTTTAGCAATATATGATAAAGTCCGAGATTGACAATCGATGATACCATAATATATAACTTACCCGGTTCAATATGTGTGAGAAAATTGGAGCATACTCCAACTTCCTGCTTACTACCACCCCGAGAGTAAAGGAGCCTATTTGTAATTGAAGAGTTGATATGATTAGTATAAGCTAATGAAATGGATTATTGACACGGATTTGGCTTTTAAAAGCACTCTTCTTACCTTCCAACGACTATATGTAATTCGGAGCCCACAACGTCCTTACAACTAGCAATAGAATAGGATCGAGGATGGTTTATCTTGCAGTTGCATAAAAGAAAGTTGATAGTTACCTTTTTCGAAAGCGACGGGAATGTCTGAGGGAGAAGAAGATTCGATTGTAAGTGAAGGGAAAAGAGCATATCATATGCTCACAATATCTTCACGGAGTAATCGCTTACCTTGAACATATCAATCCACTTTAAGCCACATAAGCTATGTAAATCATCATACTCTTTCTTGTCGTTCCCAATGTTGGTCAAAACTACTACATCTTTAGAGCTTGTGGCTAGCTGTGATAAATCAAGACACGCCTGTTGAGATATTGGTGATTCAAGAGCCACCTGAGTTTCAAAGAAGTAGTCCAGAGGCATGAGACTACCCAAGGACTGGTAAAGAAGGGGTAGCATGACCTTAAGCTCCGACTTGGGAGTATCGTTCTCGAAGGATACATAAATATTATCTGTAAGATTCAGATCGTTGTCATCTTCCGCAGGCCCACCTGACTCTTTAACTCGAGAGAGGTGGCTCACAAAAGTCTCGAGCTGGTCAATGTCAATGATATTTCTCGGATAGACATATATGTGATCACCTGGCTGGTATGGTGAGTTCTTCAAGTCAATCTTAATGAGAGATGTTTTCCTTGTAGTTGATTCATAGTCATCAGCTGACCCAATGAGATCTTCCCGACTTATGATATGACTAGATAGTACATCTTCACCACCGGGTTGCCCAGAACTCCCTATGATTTCCATAATTCTTTTATCCATCGAGGACGACGTCGTTAATAACGGCAATCCAACTTTTTCGACTACATCTATTGAGGTAGGCACATCGAATGTTGTAGATGATGTAGTTAGCGCTGCTGTAGATGTAAAGGATGCTCTCGGTGAACGTGGAGAAGACTTCTTGGTTGGAGCATCTCCTGTACTCCGTCTTCTTCCAGATGAGTCTAATGCAAGGAGACTGGGATCAACACTTCTACTGCTTGAACCTACATCCATTGACAGTCTTCTACCGCTTGTTCCTGCTGTACTTAATCGTCGGGCGCTTGATCCCATTGTACCACCGCTACCTCTTCTTTTACTCATAAACAATGCCGCTGCTGCATGTTCGACTTCTTCTGTTGTAAATACCTCTACTTTGACAGAACCCAACAGGCTGTTCACTCTAACCAGACTGGACAAGGTGTTCTCCTTCATGTTGTTTGCAAGTTGTTGTATCAAGGGATTTGTAGCTGTACTTGCCATTCGTGACACTAGTACTAATGTCCAATCATAAAAGGTTGATGACTCTCCCTGCACAGCATCACATTCACCTCGTTGTATGACTTCTTTCGCTCCAATCTTCCTTAGTTGTCTTGATAATGCAGTAGCTGCCCCGCAGAAGATCGGGTAGTTCCTGCTTCCAAATCCAAGTACAGCGCATTGCTTGTTTACCAGATAAGGCTCATCAAATAGCATAGAAAAGAACTTACGACTCTGAGAAGGTAGTTCTCCATTTCCCATTGTCGAGGATACAAAGATTGTCAGTGTTGCTGCCTCAATAAGCTTGCCGACATCCACCTTACTAACTCCACATGCATCAAAGAACGACACATTGTAAGCTGATGTCAATATAGATCCTAGCTCAGAAGCGTATTTAGCTGCGTTACCAGTGACTGATGCGTATATGATGAGCACAGGTTGTTTCCTTCCTCGAATCCGCTTCACAACTCTCTTAAACAACATTGCCATGTACACACAATGTATCAACTTGGACATTGCTTTACTCGTATCACGTCTTCCAAAGTAATTGGTTTCAAGTTGAAATGGACTAGCCCCGAAAAGATATGCTGGCTTAAGAGTGTACTCTTGTGCTTTGTGCAGACCAAGATAAGCTTTGTTCGTGGAAGAACTCATTGGTGGGATGACCCACTTCCAGTTGGCAGGGCAATATTTTCGTGACTTCATTTCTGCGGTGTACCAATCCCAAAACATATCAATGAGAGAGTGGTGATCAATCATGCCAACATTTGCTGACTTGAATGAATAGTATATGGCCGAAGATAGTATCTGCATAACTTCATCCTTCCACAGCGGAGCTTCCCCTGGCTTCAAATCTGTATTCATGCCAAGAGCATTGGCTATCGGAATCAGCATATTGTATCTAGACTCGTCAACTAAATCACGTAGCACCTCAGTGGTAGCATACCAACCTGATTTGATTTGCAATAGAAAATATGAGAGATTAGTCGACACAGTGCTTATTGTATTGCGCAAAGAGAGAGTTCACAACAAGTTCAACTTACCATTGAAAGGAACAGCCGTGTAGAGGATGCCACCGACTGTCAAATCTAAAGCACAGACGGCCGGTATTGGATACCATTGAAGGTTTAGTCCCCCAAGCTCTGGATATCTTGGATGGTGTATCTGAACAGGAGGAGCGCACTCCGGTGGTACTTCAAACAATTCAGGCGGACCTTGAGGATCTGCCTGTACCACAAGCGGAAGGTAATCATATTTCCCCTTCTCTCCATGTTTTGGACCATCCCATCCAAATCTCTCCTGTAGCATTTCTGTGAATCTTAGATTTTTGGCATCACCAATTATTTCATCTCCTTCAATACCTTCATCGTCGGTAGCTCTCCAACTTGCATAGCTTAACAGTTGATCGTTCCATATGCGTGGACCTGGTGAGTTGGTAGTAGCAGGTTTGAATACAGTGATGTATGATTCTGATACACCAGATGACATCTGTCGGTAGGTATAAAGCAATCATAAGTAAATGATAAGGGTTTTAGACAAAGTATACAAAACTACATGTATACCAATGAACTTACAGCTTTTGACAAATGTTGTATACAGGCATCATACATGCCCTTGTTGCTCGTAACCTTCCTCTGATCTAATAGCTTTAAATCTGCCCAATACTTTCGATTTGAACACTGGGGGCAATAGGAGAGATCAGAGAGAGGGGGGGGGGGGGATTAGTTTTATTGACAAGAGAGGGAGATCACTAAATTCATGCATTCTGTTTAGTCTTACCTTGGGAGCATTTCTCCAAGCCACACGGGCACCGTGCTGCAACTCGTCAAATGTATGTTCGTATGTACCAGTTGTAACGATAGATCGTTTAATCTCGTCTAATCTCTTCTCTTTTGATATGAATCCTTCCTTCCCCTTCATTTCATTTCCTCGCTCATGATAATATAGTTGTATAAATTCTATAGCTTCGCGTAACATTGTTTCATTTGGGCTTTCATCTGACATCACTTGTGTATTCATTTCTGGTCTACACCCATTTGGGCATATCCCACGCTGCAGGAAAAAAGACACGAAGAGTGTATAGGTGTTTTGAGAAACAATAGAGTGTGTATAATATGTTAGTATTAAAAAAGTGCATATCTCATGCACAAAAAAGATACAATCCCTCCAATCAATCAATTTAAAGTTACCTTTGGATTTCCATGGATATATCCTGGATATGGATCAGTATATACCGTCCCATGACGATAGGGACACTGTCCAGAAGGAGCAGGAGCAGTTGTTGTATGCTGAGAATATGCTTGAAGAGATCTCATCGACCCCACAGAGGAACATAATGAGGGACGTCGTGTAGAACAATCACTCGATGGTCGACGACTCGACCCTACGCTAATACGAAATTGACTTTCATCCTGCAGATCGATTGATGGTACACGCTTTGGTCTACTGTTTCTTCGTGAGGGACTACAACTTGGGGGCTTAGTATCGACGATGATTCTGGTCGTCTCCTTATCCTCCTCCACAACAATGCCATCATCCTGAAATCCCAGTGGTAGTACTTCATTGTCCGTCTTATTAGTCCTAGATATCCTGCCTGTTTTTTGAGTTCTTCCTGAATCAACTAGAGGTGGTTCGTCATCTTCTATTACGTCATCGATTATGGATGACTTTCCCATACAACATGTAGCCCTCTTCGATTGTTTTCTTATATAGTTTGATATTTTCATTGCAATGGTAGTAATTAATCCTATTCACAATTGGTAGAATAGTGTAGATTTGCAATAATATGAATTAGATGTAGTATAATTGATTGTTGTAGAGGGCAGTTACATTAATCCTCTTAAGTACCTAAGGCTATTCGCCAATATCATTTTTTTTTTTAATGTTCGTGACTTGTAGATGTAGTAGTTTGTAGAATGAAGAGATTAATAATCATGCACTATGCTTATACAATATCTGCTCTTCCAAAAATACTGCAGTATATATCAATATTGTTCTTTGCAATTGCAATGGTAGGGATGTGTAGTTAAATTACGATCAAGTGACATTGCACATAAATTATTTAGGCCCACAAGAGGCCTAAAACTTCTTAAAAACGTCTCATTTTGTCCGAAGTTCGTAGGAAAACTGCATAGAGGAGACTCATACGATGTAGAGAGGAGGAGAGAGGCTACATATATAGGGCAGCTAGAGTATAGTATAGATTGAAACACTGATACCTATCAAGTCACAAACTACCTAGATCATGCAGATTGTTGGAATTGAAATCGAACCCACACTCATATTCACATCCTTGTCAGCTACTTGAATACTTTCTCTCAGAACAAGCCACTTTGATACCCACTAGTGTATTTATCCATCATCGCATTCAACGCGACAGCAGCATGTATCTCAGGTGGCACCGATGAGTTGACATTGTGAGCTACATATTGTTGATTGCTTAGATATGCACCACTACTTCCATTGCCCCCAGTTGCTGCATCAGGTAGCTTTCCCATCGTATGCATATTCTGAATGTCTCGTAATGATGCTGAGATATTGTCCCAACTTCCATATTGGCAATCGTTATCTGATTTTGATAGTACTTCTGTAATACTTAATCGATGATCAATACAGCCTTGTAAGTTTAATGGACCAAGAGATGGTAGTCGACGAGCATCGCTATTCGCTTCTTCTCTATCCATCATCATTGATTCTTCATTTACATATTCATCATCTTCTACAGATACATAATTTTGTAAAACACCCGAGAGACATTGCCGTATTTGTTGTAACTTTTGCTCCTGTTCTAATTGTACCTTTGTCGGCGTTTGACTGAAAGGATTGGCGGCTGGCTTCATCGGAAGGGCTAAGACAATGGCTCCAATATCAAAGTGACCAATATGCTGTTGATACATAGATGAAGTTCAATATGTTAGTGCATAGTAAACATAGAAGTAAGAAGTAAGTAGAACCTTATTAAAGAACATATGTAAGGAAAGCCGAAAGCAGTTCTCTTTCATTATAAGTATCCAGTGTGCAATAATGTTCCTTCCCAAATCCTTCTTGTCGGTACTCTAAACAAAAGAGAAATGCTATAGATACAAAAAGACATTACATTGATGACAGAGACCAGACCTTGCTCTCTCTCTCTCCTCCAATTAAGATATATCATATCTCTCACTCACCTGTAAAAAATCGTGTCTAAAGTATGGCAAGTTTGTATGAAAAACAGGGGATGATCCAAGATTGTGCGCTGCAATGATATGAGTTGAAAAGGCTGTAAGTCAAATAGATTGGAGAGCCAAGATATGTATTCTAGAAGATAAACCTTACTCACCATCACATCTAAAGGTTGGTACAAGCTCAGCAACAAATCGTTCTTTTACTTCATCATCATCTTCATATTCATCACCACCACCCATACGTATAGGCTGAGCATGACTCAAGTATGGATCACTAACAGCAACACCAATTGCAAATCGTTCACCATATCTATACTTGGCCACCTTTAGTGGTTGCATCTGCTGTAATTTGTTTGCCATATTATAGGGTTGTGATTGAAAGTTGAGATTAATGGTCTCATCCTCGGGATGGTTTGAGTCTCCTCCACTCCAGGGTATACGAGATCTTCCTAATGGTATTGGACATAGACATATAATACGTTTGAGTGGAGTTAGTTGTGATAGAAGGGTATGTTCATCTAAGATTTGTGGTTGAGGCCGGGTAGTATGTTGAGTATTCTGAGATGATGGACTTGTAGTAGTATTTGCAGTACTCGAGAGATATCGTCTTGATATTGCAGATGGTATTGTACATTGATTACTTTTGTAAAGAACAGCATTGTTAGACGATCTACTACCCAATCTGAGAAGACACTGGATATGCATTGTTATTTATTTTCGAATCTTGAGCTCGTGGTCAAAGTGGCAAATTGCAACTCTCGTGTAGGAGATATAAATTCAATTAAATAAGAGACTTATTCTGATTATATTATACTAATTGGAGATTGTATTATGATATCAACAACACAACTTTGCCAGCAGACCCATCAACATTCTGTTTGAGCAGATGTTCTGTTTTTGCAAGCTGGGGGTGGTAGGTATCCTACCAGTCATGAGGGCAGTGCAAATAATCTTCATTAGTGTTACTATAAGGATGGACATCATAATCTATATAGACAGCATATGTTTGCCATGATTAGGAGAGGCCTCGTCTATATATGTGTTGCATGTTGGCTATCTGTTATATGTAGAATTGATGCATTTGTTATTTCGCCTACGTCTTTGTCTACAAATTGCGTCACATCTAGTTTGCATCCATCAACAAAAACATCACACATGAAAGGTTGGAAGATAAACAGAAGGAGTAAGAAGAATAAGCCCGTATCGCTCAAGGCATCTACATCAACAACCTATGACTTGATAGTGATTGGTGGAGGATCTGCTGGGTTGACTGCAGCCAAATTTGCTGCAACCTTTGATAAATCGGTATGTTTAGTAGAAGCAAATAAAGTTGGAGGGGATTGCACGTGGTCTGGATGTGTGCCTTCAAAAACTCTACTCTCTGCTGCAAAACGAGCATATACATGGCAACAAATGAATGACTCATACGGAAACTCCAAAATAGACGATACAGCACTGCGCAGAATGCTTCAAGATGTCAAGAAAGATATTGATGAGAAGAGAAATCGAATATATGAAGAGGATGATAGTCCAAAAGTATTGCAATCATTAGGTATTGACTTAGCTCAGGGAAAGGCAACCTTTAGAGATGAGAAAACTATAGATGTATCAAATGATTTGAATGACACATCATTTCAACTCAATGCAAAGTATGGTATAGTAATCGCAACAGGTGCAGCATCTCCACGAGATCCAAAGCTTGATATTAAAGGGTTGGAAACAGTACCGTATTGGACATATGAAAATGTGTGGAATGAATTCTTTTTATCTATAGATCAGAATCCAACACAACAAGTGACATCAAAGAGGATAGTTATAGTAGGCGGAGGACCAATTGGTTGTGAACTATCACAAGCAATCTCAAAACTTGGCTGTTCTGTTACGCTAATCTCATCAAATAGACTATTACCAACAGAAGAGGTTGAAGCATCGACTGAGTTACAAGAAGTATTTGAAAAAGAAGGAATACAAGTGATTTGCAATCAACGAGTTGAATCAGTATCAAAAAGTGATGATGATGGATTAATAAGTGTAGCATTAACAGATTCTGAAGATACAATAGTCGGAGATCATATTAGTGGCCACAGGTAGAGTACCAAATATACAAAACTTGGGCCTCGATAACATTGGAGTTCAAATCAACTCGAACAATGGAATTCTAGTTGATGACAATCTTCAGACTTCAATCAAGGGAGTCTTTGCAGCTGGTGATTGCACGGGAGATCGACAGTTCACTCATTATGCCGGATATCAAGGTGCCATAGCGGCTAGGAACATACTCCTACCACTAAAAGATAGAGGGGTATTATCTCAGGTTCCGGCTACAACTTTTACAGATCCAGAAATCGCCTCGTTCGGACTCACAGAAGAAGCTGCAAAACAGCAACTTGGAGAAGATTTAGTATCAATATCCCATCGATCATTATCAAAAGTTGATAGAGCTGTATGCGAGGGCACAGATACTCATGGATTTATCAAAATTGTATATCATACAAAGACAAAGCAAATACTAGGTGCCACAATAATGTCACCAGCTGCAGGAGAATTAATATCAGAACTCTCCGTTGCAAAGGACGCGAAGCTATCATTTGATAAGATGTCAACTGTCATGCATTCATATCCAAGCTATAGTATTGCCATCCAACAAATGGCAGCTGATGTCTACTATGATAAGTTGAAGAAGAGTAAGCTGTTATATGATATTCTAAAAAAAGCTGGATTATAAGCTAAGATAAGAATAAGCTATTTACTCATCCATTATTCAATCATTATGGTACATATATTCAGCCTCTAGACTACTTCTTTCTTTACTTGGGTAGTAACTGTTTAGTCTCAACTCCTGCATCATCTGAATCTTTCGCATCAGCTCGCATTGGAGCTTGTTTGTAAAAGTAGGCAGCTCCGAGACAAAACAGTAAGCAGGCGATACCAATTGGAGAAGCATGCTTATCCCATAAACATACATTGATTGCAATTGTTAATACCTTGCATGTATTACCCACAACTGTAAAACTTGCCGCAGATAAGAGTGATCTTGCCATCCATGCAAAGTAACTCATACCAACTCCTAGTGCCACACTAATGAATACTGCCACACCAGCTGAAAAGGACATGTTTTTTAATGCTGTAATTTCCTCTGCATCATTAATAAAAGTAAAGATCAATGGCAAACTGGCCAAAAAGTTTGAATAGAATACTCTTCCCCAATTACTCTGCATTTTGACTGTATTTGTAATATGTTTCAAGTATATCTGATCTAAGCAGAAGATACAATACCAAATAGCACAGAAGGTATATCCTTTCACATGAAATGCCGAGTCTGTATTGGCGTACATTAATGCCCCAACTAATAATGCAATTAAACATGCCCAACTACGTGGACTTGGTAATTTCCTACCCAAGAATAGATAATCAGCAATACTAACAACTAATGGAGTCGAGAATCGAAATACCATGAATGTTTCAACATTGGCATATTGTAAACTTTTCATATTACTAAATATAGTTGCCAGGAATATAAGTGCTACCGGTAAGAACTGTTTAACTTTTGTCTTTTCTAATCCATCACATTCAATTTTACCTAATGCTGCAAATGTTTTAACAACAATGGCAGTACCCATTAGTTGAGAGAATAATATAAAGGATGGGGCTGCTACTTTGTAGATTGCATATTTGTTTGATATCAGGAGAGTGGCGGAGCAGAGCATGTATCCACCTACCGCAAAAGGTGTTGTTGAATAGAAGGGTTTCGGTTCTGACATTATTATTGTTTATATATCACAGGGTATAATAAATGGATCAGCGCAACAAGTTCAGAAATGGATAGGTCGTTAAAAACTGATCTTAACAGTATAATGTTGGTATACGAATCGTTATGGTTATGGATATATCCGGTTATTGTTTCAAAAGGGCCGCTTTGAGAGAGTTATTTCTGGAGAGTACTCCGAAGGATACCGGTTCATATGTTGCAATTAATAGGTTGCAATGGTTGTTGCAGTTTGTTATATATTATTAGATCATCCAATCAATCAGAAGTATCGGTATGCAATAAATTAATTCGTATTATTAACAGTAGTAGTATAATAGTGACGAATCAGATTTCACACTTCTACATATCAGTAGGTATAATACCAAATAACTGCAACGTAATATCCAACGAGTAATAATTGTTAGCAATTACCTCTCTATATTCTCTCACAGTACAATACAAGTAAGATGAGGGCAGCGATAAGAACATTATCAGTATATAACTATGGTGATAGATGATTAACTGCAGGACGCACGTATATCTCATCTATCAGTAGACTGACACAATATAATTGCAATAAAAATAGTGTTGGGTGCATACGGAGACGCACAACAGATACTATTGACTGCCAGTTCTACTCATTAAACAACAATATAAATGGCTGGAAGTATAGTTATAGAAGTAACCAGATCCGGAGATTTGCTAGCGAGGCTAATAATACAAAACCCAACCCTACTAATGATAATATTGACACTACAGACAACACTTCGGATGAATCTACAGACACTTCAGATGAAGAGCAGCAACAGCTAACAATAAACACAAAGAAAAAGTCAAATGTACCAAAGGAATATATTGATGCTATCAAATCACAGGTAGATGATATGGAATCATCAACAACATCAACATCTCAAACAACAAAACCACAAAGAAATCAGCAATTAAAGAAAACACAAGATGACTTTGCAGACTATCTACAAGGAAACGAGTTAATGTTAGATGGTGATACCGGACTGTTTGTAAAAAGACAAAACTTTGGAAAGAAAGAATTGAACAGAAAACTCAAAGCATATGAATCTTCTAAAGGTAGCAGTGCAAAAACATCTGCTGTAAAAGATGAAGAGTCGAAATCTTCAGCTAATACTCAATCCGTTACAAGTAATGAGAAGATTGATATGGAACCATCCAATGTTCAAACTATTGACAACGACAATATAATACCTCCTCCACCATCACAGCATCCTGTATACACTTATAAATTCTCACCAACTGATGCTACATTATCAGATCCAAAAAGTCATTTAGATCGACGACGTGCAATTGAGAAGAAGTTACAGGACACTCAATCAGAATCTCGTGCTACTACAATGAAGAATGTACAGCGAGCGCTAGGTGGTAACTTTATAATCGCTGCTGCCAAGTTAGCAGCTGCATTATCCAGTGGTTCATCTGCAATGTTATCTGAGTTTGTTCACTCAGTTGTTGATTGTGGTAATCAAGCCCTACTACTTGTTGGCTTGAATAGTTCACAATATGCCCCAGATAGGAGTCATCCATATGGATATGGTAAAGCTATATACTTTTGGGCATTGGTTAGTGCTTTGGGAACGTTTTTTCTTGGTGCCGGTGTTTCCATGACACATGCTGTAGAGTCGTTGATGCATCCGAGCATGACAAGTGAGGTACCTAACGAAGTCTGGGGAGTGCTCTTGATGAGTTTTGTGGTAGATGGGTATGTTTTCTCAAAGACTGTTCAAGGGATTAGAGGAAGTATGAGTATCGAAGGTAACAAGGATATGTCCTTTTGGAAGTATGCTACTACTAAAGTACGAGATCCAGCCACTTTGGCAGTCTTGTTGGAAGATGGAGCAGCTTGTCTTGGCGTAGTGCTGGCTATTGGTGGAATCGGAATGACTCAGTATACAATGAATCCAGTCTTTGATGGAATGGCCGGTGTATGCATCTCTGGTTTGCTTGCAGCAATGGGGATGGCGTTAGCAAATGTCAATCATAGATTCCTCATTGGTCAAGGACTTGATAAGGCAACTCGAGAAGATATTGAGAAGATCATTCTCTCAAGACGAAGTATTGATAATGTCTACTCTGTGCAAAGTCAGTGGACAGGTCCAGATACCTTTTCGTACAAAGCAGAAGTAGACTTTGATGGTACATTTCTTGCAGCTAAACTCTTGCCACGTTATCAAAGTGAGTTCTTTGATGCACGAGATTCATTGGATAGAGACTTACGAGTTTTGTTGAGCTGGTATGCAGAAGATGTGATGCGAGCCGTTGAACGGGAAGTTCGTCATATTGAAGAGGAGATTAGAATGAAGTATCCAGCAGCACAATATATTGAACTCGAGCCTATGAGTAAGGATGCTGATAGATATGCCATTGATGATGGTATGAAAGCACAACTAAGACGAGTGGAGATTGATGTATTGAATCGATACTTGAAGAGTCTATACAAAATCAAGGAGAGTGGGCCAGATACTGGAAAAGATAATTGAATATTTAGTTCATAATTGATGCAACTATCTTCATACTTAATGATACTGGTCACCGAGCCATTGTAGTTCTTCCTTTGTAAAGGTTTCATCTAGCTTTTGTTGTAGTTTTGATGCTTGTTCTTCTGACATTAATTCTTTCCAGCCTCCAGTTTTGCCACTTCGAATGAAGGGTTCATATCCGTCTCGTGCAGAGCACCATCGTTGAGGTTCCCTTTTCATGCTCTCGAGTGATGAATGTTCCATTACCAGCTTCAAAATCTTTTCATCATCTGCAAGTAACTTTGCTGGGTATATAGACTCGTCAAGAAATCTGGCAATCTCCAATATGTATTCTTTCGTATTCTGTCTCCCTTTTTCATATCTTAAGAATAGTATATTGGGATCATCTCGATGATCTAACGCTTGTCTCAAGAAATCAAAATAATCTCCATGATCGACTTTACCTTCCAAGAAGAGATTAAAGTAAGTATCAAAGTCTCCATCGGCGAAGTCGTAGTGCTTTGGAAATCCAACCGTATGATGATAGAATGATACAACAACATTCGGAGGGCACTTCTAATGGTATGATAGTTGTGTAGCTGTAAACATAAATGAAATTGTAATTCAAGTCATTTATTTACTAAAATATTAGTTACGATATCATCTCACTCATTAGCACCAATGACTTCTTCAAATCTCTTAAACTCATAATCATTTTCATTCAGTATGATCGTGATCAAGCACGGGTGCTTGAATGAGCAATGCTGCTCGCCGTTGACATAAGTGCCATTACAATCCCTTTTGTCTCTGTCCAGCAAATCACTTTCATCAAACATCTCCTCCAGCTTTTTAGTATCCTTTGCCGACAACTTACCCATCCCAGAGATACCATATTTCTGTAGGCACCTCTTATCTCCCAATACCAAACAAACATCTACACCAGCATACTTCAAAGCGAGTGCGTTGTGATACCCATTTGGATTCGTATCCAGTGCAATAAACACAGGCAAATTATTCTTCTTCTGATCTTTAACCTTATTCCATACAGCTTTAACGATATTAATAGTTGGAGTACCAATACAGCCTCCTGATGCAATTGTGGCATACTTCTCCATCCTTTCGTCTTTACAATACCTTGCCTTACGCATCTGACCGATCTTCTCCAGAACTTGAACTCGTTCAACACAGTCGTCAATTTTCAACTGGAGATCAATCTCTTCTCCCCGAACAACAATCTTCTTTAGGTCATGGTCGAAATTTCCCCAGGAAGAATGGATATTAGAAGAGTCTTGATTTCCAGAGTGAACTGGTTCGTCCAGTCTAACACGAGATTGAGTCTTGGGGCACATGTAACTCCCTTTTACAAAAATGGCACCTATTGTTGATAGCAAGGTGATAAAGGATTAGAATATTAGCCAAAATATATGATATGCATATGATATAGATATACTCACCCCTGTTCATAGTCTCCACTCCCAAATCATATTTTGTCAATAAATTATCATCATCATCCATATCAATAATTTTACTTAATGCAGTCTGAACATTCTTCTTGATAAGTCTTGGTTTCTGATCTTCACTGTGTTTAAAACTATCTCCGTATGTATCTTTGATCTCCTCTGGCTGCCAAGTCTGTCCAATTATTAACTTGTGACGTGAAAACTGTAGAGTTGTGACGGTATCATTTAATCCACCAACAGTTCCGGATGATTCTCTTCTACTCATAATTCTTCCGTGATCGTCTAAGAACTTATTCTTCACATTTGAAATGTGGCTGTCCATCTTTTTGAGGGTGGCATTATCTCCTTTAGATAGTGCAGCAATCTTTTGATTTTCTTCCAATTCCTCTGCTTCTGTTACTGCTGCAAAACGATCAACACCAAATTCACCCTCTTCACTATTTCCTCCATCCCCTCCTAATTCTAATTCCATAGCACCCCCAGTAGATGATCGATTACGTTGTGCTGGGCCCCCCTCTGCTGCTGCTGTACCACCTGTAGTATTACCACCCCCGGCAGCAGCTGATCCCCCATCTCCTGCACCCCCTGCTGGTGGGGCTCGTGGTACCGCCCCGTCCACGTTTCCTCCGCCACTATTATTACCACCCTCGGTATTGCCACCGCCGATACTAAGATTTTCTACTGTCAATCCACCCCCACCCCCAGTACCTCCACCTCCAACATTACCCCCTTCAGCAGGTGGTGGTACGGCAGCACCTCCAGCACCCTCAATATCCATACCACCTTGCTCAGTTTGTGTTTCAGTTTCTTTTGTTTCAACTGCAGGGCCCAACAACTCAACAGCATCCATAACTGCACGTACACTACCCGTATCTAAATAATTAATACTTGATGGAAGTAACCTAATCCTATTATTAGTCATAGGGCGTTGTTTTTCAGGAAGAATTGGATTTTCAATAACTGCCTCATGGTGTAACATGATATCTTGCCCATCCCGTCCAACCTTTCGAACAAGCCCTGGCAACGATCTAATATCAATTACCAAACCCGCCACATATAATACGTGATTGTATTTAGATTGTAACGAATTACCACGAAGTTGTGACAGATGCAATTGAGTTTTCAATTCATCAACTTCGTTATCCTCATCTTCTAATGCATTTTCATGTTCTACTATATCTGCTCTTAGTTGTTTGTTAGCTTTTTTTAGTTCAATTATTTCACTTTCTAGATAACTGATATGGTTTGCTTCATCATCACTTTCATCCATTTGTTGAATTGTATTTTGGGCTGTTTGTAACTCTGCTCTCAATCGATTATTTTCATCCTGTAGTTGTTGTAGTTGTTGTATTTGTTGTTGCGCCTGTTGCAAATCATTTTGTTGTTGTTGTACTACTTGTCGTAACTGTTGCAGTTCATCAGTCTGATTAGATCGCATTGGGTTACGGTATGGCCTATTAATACCACCATTATTATTATTAGGTCGTCCACCGCCGAACATAGTTTATAATAGTATATATATATACTAGAGCAAATAACAATTTAGATATTGGCTAAATCGTACCTACACTCTTGACTCTTGACCTTTACTTGCGGTATCCACTTATTCTCATCATGACAGCCCGCCTCAGTTCAGGTGAATTCATCAACTCTCAGGGGCCGATCGATCTCTCTACAATATATTATTATACACTCTGAACTAACATGGCTCCTAGAACGATTAATAGACGCTATAATATCCCATTCAATGTAAGATCAAAACCTAACCAACACTGTCACTGTGAACACAACGACGACGGAAGTTATGACGAAGAAGATGCATATGGATGTAGATCAAAGCACAACAAAGATAGTAGCTTTCTGTTTACCAATACTCAGCATACCTTTAATGTAAGATTATGCAGTACCCATGGCAATGCTGTTATTAACCGCTGGAATATCGATGGTACATGTAAACACGCAACTTGCGAAGAACAAATTTCTAGTCACAACTCATTACAAGTAAGAAGAAAGCATGCAACATGGCAACAAGGGTATTGCCCCGTACACTACGCCATAGAAGAAATAGTAGTACCATTTGAAGAAGAAAATATGCATATTCCAACCAATAATGTTGGTTTGTATCAACATAACAAGGCTGCCAATAGGCCAGATATCTTCTATAAATTGGTACAGGCTTTATTTAGAGAAGACTCTCGAAACATACCCGGAGTTACAAACCTCTTTCCTCAAAGATTGATTGAAATAATTGGTGAAGAATTTATTGGTTCTACATACACCACTTATAACAGTGACAACAGATTTGGGGCAAGGATTGTTTTGACAGAAAAAGTAAATGGATTGAGTCTAACTGATTCATTTGAGCAGATTGACACCTTTGTTAATTTTTATAATGGCGATTATCGTGATGCCATTAAAGTTATTGAAAGTTTGGGAGAAGAAGAACTAACCCAAGGTGCACTACAAACAATGTTGGGGTGGAGGAGCGTCAAGGAAGGGTTGAATAGCGGTGATACAAAAACATTATCAGCTCCGCCAGAGATGAATTATTACACCGATGGATTAGAATGGAAATTTAGAATTGATGTGTATGAAGATCGTTCTAGTTCTACTGGAAAAACATACAGACTATCTTTAGTATTACCTCCTGGTAAATATATCCCAAATGAATTGTGCTTGGTGGGTGGAAAGACGAGATTTGAGACAAATAGTAGTGGACAAATAATCTATAAGTGGCATAGGAGGGATGTGTATACAATAAAGCGTATGGTTAAGGTGTTGACAAAAATGTATGGCGGTAAATTATTGTCAAGGGGTGCCTCCACCTTGAATGTAATCCCTTCTTCTGAGGTGAGATCTCGGGACATACTCATTCAATTGATTTTCTCACGTTTATGCAAATTATACCCTGCCTTCGTTGACAAGTTTCGTGGAGAATTAGATAAATACAAGGAAGGGAATCACGCCAGACAAAATCAAATTGTGGAGGATGTATACACAGCAATAGAAAATGATAACGGACTTGGACGTATATTGATTGAGGATGATGATGAGTTGACCGACGGTTTAACATTTGTAGTGGTACCACGTGAGAACTTTCCTTTAATTGCACATGCAATCTTTGGCCAGCTCGGTGGAAGCAGAGTTTACGAATCAACAACGGATGAGGCACACAATTGGCATTTAGGAATAGTTGATTCGACTGCCGAAATACTTGCTGTTGAACATAAAACCTCAACAGTAGATCCGACTGAGACTGATGCTATTAGAGAGAAAGTACGTACTAAAAGTGGAATTGAAGATAATTTAGTGAAGGGATTTCGGAAGTTACTTTTAGATTCATACCCAGCAATGTCTCAACAACAACTGGCAGCAATTACAATGAAGAACAAAAGAAAGAGCCAACACCAACACGATGACAATAGTGAAGGGGGTAGTAAGGACAGCGAAGGGGATAGTATGGAGGATGATAGCGAGGATGATGACAATAGTAGCTGGGGTAGTAGTAACAGCTAAGCATATACCACAATACAAATTAGTGATTCTCAATTTCTGAAGGAATACGGCAAATCAGTATGGATTAACTTGTCAGATTGATGGTATTGAGTATTGCAAGGATGGGTGGGTACATGCTGATTTAACACGAGAGGAATTCATAGAGTACTTAGAGCAAGGGAATAAGCCTTTGGATTTCGTGATACATAAATATATTTTGTATTTGGATTTTGATTCACAAGATTGTATGGTAGATGTGTCTTTATCAATCGATATCCTCCTCTAATTGCAGCCTTTGTTTGTATATGTTCACTTCCAACTTCTTCTAAATGAGGAAATACTATATCAAGACGTTCATCGGGTGGTAGTGGTATGCCATTATTGAGTATTAGATATACGATACTGTGTTATTGCAATAGATTGATGAGTACAAGTGTGGAAGAAGATGGCAAATCATACAATGGACATATCATATAAAAATAAACTCACTGTTGCGTCCAAGTCGTACCACACTATAAGGAATGTATACGAAGACAGTGTTGGTTTGATCATTGCAACTCTAGTCATAAATCCATACATCTCACCTTGGGATAAGTTACAATGAACAAATCTTTGTCTTTAGCTTTATAACTGAGACCACTGCTAAATCCCTCGACTGGGAACCCACCCGCAACTAAGTAGCCGTTGTGGTTGATATACTTAGGAGTTTTAGTGGCCATTGCAATGGTAGTTGTTTGTTCTCTTGACTATTTCGATAATTTTAGTGCTGCTTGACCCCTACTTAGCTGCTCACGCCTTTGTGCATCCACTTGAGCGGCGCCTTAGAAGATATATAAGAGATGGTAGTGATGCTCATCTAATGATGTAATTAAGCGCTCAAGGTGGCGGGAAGAAAGGATACCCTTCTGTCACTTTGTGGAGGATCACAATGACCTCAAATATTCTCAATCAGACATCAAATCTTAGGTATTTGATCGTAATGATGTTGATGCTGATCGTAATAGATGATTGCTATCAACAAGCTGCTAAGAAACAATAATAGTCGAGGAATAATAGAGGTGATATATGGCAAGAATAGAGGTGGAGAATAACTTTAGTTGTTAGTATTATTAGCTTCGGCAAAAAGAGTAAGCTTATCCCTACGATCAGCAGAGGAATTGAGTTAAATGTTTGATAGGTATTGATTCATTGCGCTACTACAGAAAGAATCAATATCGACATCGAGGAATAATAGAGGGATATAATGATAATGACATCCCAACCTACGGATCTAAAAATAGAACCAACAATAAGCAGAAAAATAAAAAGCACAGGCAGTATGGTATCAGCAGAAACAATGCAACCGCAGCGGAGGAAACCATCGTCTCGTAGACAACGACCAGGTTGTTCTTTAAGTACTTCAATGTCCCATTCCTTAATAAGAAATAGAACAACAGGTGGTGGTGATGGTGGTATATCATCATCAGCAACAGAAGGACGATTGAATGTTAGTTTTGTAGAAAAAAATAGAAAGGGTCTAGGTGCCGCAGTTATCGGAGATATATTGTCAAGTTTTGAAGATGACGATGATAATAAATCGATAGGGGAAGAGGATCTGCATGATATACAAGATAAGGATGAGAAGAAGGATATACCAAAATATACACAGAGCGAAACTAATATACATTTAGACTCATCATTTAGAAAGATGCGGTTGCAAAGTATAGGATCACAGAGATCAGTAACATGGAAAGATGAGATATTGGGGGCAAGTGATGATGATGAAGATGATTGACACCCTTCCTATATAATGGGTAGGGTATTATATGTATTATATATGCGGTGTGGTAATGATTTATATAAATGAAGCCCTCGATTTGTTGGTTGGATGGGGAGATAGACTTTGTTTGTTGTTTTGGATTTTAGGCACGCCCTCGTGAGGACTGTTATTCTGCAAGGTCATTTGAAATCTTTTATTGTCCGTGGCCATCTATGTGCTTTCTCACAAAGATACTTTGCCGGAAAGATACTGGGTTAATGATTTCACTATATTATGGGGGAACATAATTTATTTACTACTGCTTCTCCGCCTAATCCCCATTGACATACAAACTGACGGGAGAGAGCAAAGAAGAATTCAATGGAGAAAATTGGTACAAACAGTAGCAATAGGGCAATTAGAACGGCTTTATTCTCCTTCCTCTTGACTTCATTCAGTTGTTGTGTCGGTTTCTTCTCATCTATTGATTGTCGTATCTTTGTATTGTATAGAACATAGTTCTCTTCTCTGCTAATCTCTTTCCATTCATCAAAAGTGGTACTTTCATCACTTTCTTTCCTCAATATATCTTCTGATAATGTATCATCTCCGTTCTTTGATGGCCAAGATACAAAACTAGTCGAAGAAGATTGACCAGTTAGATATGACCATCCAAAAGCAAGTAGCAAGGCAAGGATGGTTCCAACTACAATATCTTGAGTACTTAGTATATCAGTTGTTGTTGTATCAATACCATTTATATCTGAGATCATAAATGATGATACTACTTCTTCATTATTTGTAGAAGATACCATTTCCAAAGACGATGGACGACTACTAAACACTCCATCATCTATCATAAAAGCATGACGGGTATATACTCTGTTCAGTTTATCTTTTGTCTTTCCTCTGATTTGTATGAATGCCATAGTATGATACCCTCCCATTTATATGACAATATGGTAATTTATTTTCTCTCTTCTTCTACTCTGATATTTTTATCTCTTTGGTGCTAATAATGTCCCCTATTCATACCATTCCATGAAGCAGCAAAATAACTATCTTCCTAATATCAAATTGCTTATGAGATATTATATCCAGTACTGAAGTAAAGAGGAATGGATATCCATATCTAGCTATATATCATATTTTATTTGCGTCAGCGTCCGTCATTTTTTTTGGGAGTGTACCTTTGGTATCCTCATACCACAAGGTACAATACAATTACCTACAATTACTCACACATAGTTGAGTGTAGGTTTTAGTGAATAGAACTATAAGTTACAACTAGGTCCGTGCAAGTATGGAAACAGGCGAAAAGAGAGCATGTGTATAAGCAGTAGACAATTGCTTATTGTTAATTGTCGTACTTGTATGTTCGATTGTTTCGTATCCACATTTCACTCTCCATTCGTACTAGGTCAGCTAGGGTCACTTGCATGGCAAGCAATGGCGTGCTACCAGTTTCTTCTGTAAGTGATAATTCATGGGAAAGTTGCATATCTATCACAGGTACAACAGTAAATGCTGGCATACTACTTGTAGACTCGTCAGTCGTATTACTATTCCTCGACTTGCTGGCTTTCATTCGAAGAACTGAATGTAGATGCGATCGAATCGTTGATCCATCATCAATCATATCAACTTTAACTTTCCCATTACCATTGACTTCTTTTCTTTGTGAGACAGAAGCTGCCTTGTAATATAAGCGTACATTCAGTACATCTTGAATAGTAAACAACGAGCTCAACTCGCCTTCGCCTTTTGCATTGTTGATTGAGGCATCAATCATACTACTCAGAATCTTCTCGACATTGGGTAAATCTTGAGTATCTGTAAATGTCGATGTACTATTTGGTTTCCACTTTGCCATTACTGTTGACACACATGCACAACCAAGGCCCACAAGTCTTGATGTTGATGTTATTTCTATACTGGATGAAGTATCATTATCATGAGATGAGTTATTGTCATCATCATATCCTGTATCCCAAAGAATACCCCGATCAAACTTAGATATGGATTTACCCTTTTCACATTCAACCGTAGACCTGAATACCGAGCTGTTGCATATATCCAAACATGATGCTGCACGTCGAGAAGCAAGTATCAATTCTACTTCTGCTTCCGCTTTTGCTGGTAATTCTGGCAGACAAACCATGAGCAAGGGCACATTATTCGATGTAGCAAGAGATGGCGAAGATGGACTAGTCGACGCTTCCACTCCTGATATTTCTCTCCAAGTTTCTTCATCTTCATACCCGCCATATAGGACGCCATCTTTATCGTATAGGCTAGGATCTGCGTCAGTTGGAGGCTCATCTCCTACAACGCCATCGACACTTCCCATCAATACGTTGGCATTATTGGAGAGAACATTACTGCTAATACATTGAGCGGTACTCCAAAGCTTGTTCCAAGGGAAGCTCTTGTGTTCATTCGTATCATCATTAGCCACTAGTAATGACTGTAGAACATCTGTTGAAAAGTATATCAAGCCACCCAAGCAATCATCAAGTCTCCCTCCACCACCCAGTCGATCATGTGTTGCTGTGGGAAAGAGAGCTTTGCCTGGAGGACGAAGAGTAATGATGGATTGTATATTACAACGCGGATCTGGTGGATACTTGCGTAGTAATAATGATATTGATGGTGACAAATGTGATACATTTCTCAAGAAGGCGCTTCAAAATAAGAATCATTCACTACGAAAAACACTACATGTGCAATCAATATCCAATTGGGCACCTGTGTGTATTGGTCCTTACTCACAGGCAAATGTATTGCGCTCTTCATTGGTGTTTCTAGCAGGAATGATAGGTCTAGTGCCACAAAGTATGAAATTGATCCAGCCAACTGATTCAGAACCGACCAGTTGGGAAGTTCAACTATACCAAAGCTGGAAGAATGCAGCATCAGTTCTTGATGGACTCGAGGATGGTGGAGGGAGACTTGATGATTGCTTGGGTGGCTTGATATACTTTTCAA
>Ga0214479_100481_pt1 | contig 23322 bp, 20 predicted proteins | sample M1_20Mar14CPVII9_5_FD_165054 | JGI IMG/M metagenome (GOLD analysis project Ga0214479, IMG submission 165054) | Marine eukaryotic communities from Monterey Bay, California, United States - M1_20Mar14CPVII9sort6BwellE14 | ecosystem: Environmental > Aquatic > Marine > Unclassified | place: USA...
TCTAAACATTATAAGCACAACAAAGCGGTGCGCGTCGATTCTACGTGCAGATGGCAAGTTCAACAAGAAAGTGTATCTTTCCGCTAATTGGGACTCCTTCATCTCGTCATAATGCGTTTCTGTGACAACGAGGCAATCTTCTTCTTCTAAACCATCGACGTAGCATTGCATCGACGGCCTCCACTCGTTTCTTTTCTCTTTCTATTGTCATCGCATCTGTTAGATTAGGAGCTCTACAAAAGGGACACTTTTCATTATCAACTTCATTGCCTTGGTCATCATACACAGACGCAAAAGCGCATCCAGTACATATCTCATTTCCACAACATGTCTGATATTCACGCCCCGTGATAAGTGTTGGTAACCGTAGGAAACAAATTGGACAATCTTCTTTTGGTGGAGGCTGTTTGAATAATTCCTCATCACTAATCTTCACCTTGATATTCTTCAAATACATTGAATCTAATAATTTAATGATTTCGTTGTTGACTGGTTGCACCTCTCGATTGTTAGTGATACATACTTTGCACCTCCGTTGACACTTATCTAACTTCCATTGTTTCTTACTATATCTATCCTTGGGCAGATCTGTATGACATGCCGCACAGATCTTCATGATGGCTTGATTTTATTGTTCGGCGGTTTCTAGGTATCTCTGTGCTGCTCGTATTATTTGTACCTAATTGTTTATATTGAATCTCTATGCCTGCTCTCGTAAAAGTTTGTTTTGTTGATAGTAGATCTAATCTTTTCACTCAATGATGGCGTCAGTAGCTCCGCCGTATTTCTGTATAGTCCTTTCATCATTAATCTCTACAATACGCTTCCAACAATTCTTTTCATGCTGTGGACGATGAGCAATCTTACAATCAGTACTGCAATATTTTACATGGCATATACCATCTTGACAACACTTTATTGTTAGTTTGGTATCGTCTCCTTTACCGCAATTTGCACACTTATTAGCCACTGTCCTTCCAAATATGATATCATCGATAATAGAACTCATTGCATTGTTCTTATTTCATATATTCACATTATGCATTCAGGCAACACTTTTGCCATACATAAGTAAAGTTTAGAAGCATTTAATTGGGAGTCGTTTAGTGTAATTGGGAGGTCAATAGAGACTGGCAGAGTTGTGAAGTACCAAAGAGAGAGAGAGGAAGTGTATTTACATCGCCGGCGGATTTGAATCAACGGCAAGGTATATCTAAAGCAGTACACTACCTGCAGATCTACAGAGGCGAGATCGTCTAATATTCATAATAAAACATAATAAAAAAGAGCACAAACAACCACACACACACAAAAATTCACATACACCTTCTCTCGAGAGTTGGTTTGAATTAGTATAGGTACAATTATATCATTATCCTCACCTTACCGCATTTGGATTGGCACACATATTGTCTATTAGTCTACAGTTAAACAGCCCAGAGAATCAATACAAACTCATTATTAGCGGTGTACCTAAATTATATAAACATACAAACACAATACGAATACTCATACAATAACATAATATCAATTCACTATGAAGGTATGTGGCGCATGTCATACCGATCTACCCAAGGATAGTTATAGCAAGAAACAATGGAAGTTAGATGAATGTCAGAGGAGGTGTAAAGTATGTATTGCTAACAATCTAGAGGTGCAACAGCAACCACAAAAACAGGATGACGACGAATCAAACACGGGCGATATCACTAAAACATTAGATTCTATGTATTTGGAGGACGTTGGGAAGATTAGTGATGAAGATCTATTCAAACAACCACCGTCACAGTATGGAGATTGTCCAATATGTTTCCTTTTGTTACCAGTAATTGTAACGGGTTGGAGATACTATACATGCTGTGGAAAGATGATTTGTAGTGGTTGTGTTTACGCACCGTTATATGATAATCAAGGCAATAAAGTTGATAACAAAAAGTGTCCTTTTTGTAGAACTCTAGCGCCGTACATAGATGAGAATATAAAACGGATAAAGAAAAGAGTAAAGTTAGGAGATCCGGTGGCAATGACTAATCTAGGATGTGACTATAGAGAAGGGAGGAATGGATTTCCACAAGATTATACTAAGGCATTAGAATATTGGCATAGAGCAGGAGAACTCGGTTTTGCCAAAGCATACCTCAATATTGGGTATGCTTATAGTAAAGGTGAAGGGGTTAAAATTGATAAGGAGAAGGCAATACATTATTATGAGCTGGCAGCTATGACAGGAGATGCAGATGCGAGACACAATCTAGGCAATGAGGAGATACGTGCAGGCAATGTGGATAGAGCATTGAAGCACCATATTATTGCAGTGAAGGCTGGTGATAATGATTCTTTGAAAAAGATCAAAGAATTATACTCAAAAGGGTATGCAACGAAAGGTGACTACATGAAAGCATTACAATCCTATCAAGCATACTTGAGTGAGATTAAGAGTAATCAGAGGGATAAAGCCGCGGCAACTTATGAGAATTGCCATTATTAGTAGTACCAGGTTCAACCATAGATAATGATAGGGAAGATTTTATAGTTTGTTAATCTATCTACTCTCTTCTTCTACTGCTTCTTCTTCTTCTTCTAAACTAACCTGATGATCCATAACAACTTCTAATCCCTTCTTTATACAATGTGACCATAATTCATACCCCTTGTGGTTCACTTCTACCGAGGGCTATGATCATAGTGCCTCGAAGGCTGAAAGGGATGGTCAGTTCATTGGGTGTATGTTTGATGAGGATAACCAGTATGATATGAGTGAAGACCGTGCCAAGGCTTGGGTAGAACAGTTGAAGGGTGAAGATTTTTTCTAATCTCATTTCCAATGGCTTTAATTGTAAAGCTGACCTATGTCTTGACAGATAGAAGATCGATTGGGTAAATAGTAACCCCCTAATCCAATTCTTATAATCACTACCAGTTATATCTGTATCGCTGATAACTAACTGTACTAATAGTAACGATACTTCTCATGAGCTGCAGCAGCCTCATCCCTCTGTTTACTCTGAATCTCACTCAAGTATTCTTGATATGATTGTAATGCTTTTGTGTAGTCTTCTTTCGTTGCATCTCCATTTGAGTACATTAATTTGATCTGTTCCAAAGCACCATCATGACCACAGGCGGCTGCAATCATACGGTGTTTTACCGTTCTATTCAAATTGCCTGCACGTACCTCATCATTACCCAGACTGTTCCTTGAGTTCACATCTCCTCTTATAGCCGCTAACTTATAATAATGATTGGCCTTCTTCTCGTCCACTTCTACACCTTGACCATATTGATATGCATGACCAATACTGCAATATGCATTAAAGTAACCTAATTCGACAGCCCGATGGTACAGTTCTAATGCCTTTGTATGATTTTGTGGTAGACCATACTCACCATCACTATAATAATTTCCTAGATTGTGCATTGCCATTGCATCACCGGCCTCCACTCTTTTCTTTAACCTTTTAACTGCCTCCTCATCCGATTTAGGAGCTAGAGTTCTACAAAATGGACACTCGTTTTGTTTGTCATTATCAACTTTATTGCCTTGGTTATCGTAGACAGGTGCATAAAAACACCCACTGCAAACCTCCTTCCCACAGCATGACATGTATCTATACCCTGTACGCAGCGTAGGCAATCGTATAAAACAAATTGGACAATCTTCTAATGGCGGAGGTTGTTTGAATAAGTCCTCATCACTTATCTTCTTATCAACGTTCTCTAAATACATAGAATCTAAAGCTTTAACGATTTCGTTGGTGTTTTGATCGTTATTATCCTGTATTGGTTGTTGTTGTACCTCTCGATTGTTAGTGATACATACTTTACATCTCCGTTGATCTAACTTCCATTGTTTCTTACTATAATTATCTTTGGGTAGATTTGCATGACATGCAGCACAAGTCTTCATGTTGGGTTGGTATTGTATTATATTGTATTTCTGTCTCTGTGCTGCTCCTATTTGTACCTAATATATTAATATATTGTGTACTGACTCTCTCAGCTCTCGTATAATGTTTGTTTGTGTATCTAATTAGTATATCTAATCTTTTCACTCAATGATGTCAGTAGCTCCGCCATATTTCTGTATAGTCCTCTCATCATTAATCTCAACAATACGTTTCCAACATTCCTTTTCATGCTGTGGACGATGGGCAATCTTACAATCAGTACTGCAATATTTTACATGGCATATACCATCTTGACAACATTTTATTTTTAGTTTGGTACTATCTCCTTTACCACAATTTGGACACTTATTAGCCGTCGTCCTTCCAAATATAATATCATCGATAATAGAACTCATCATTGCATTGTTCTTATTTCATATATTCATATTGCATTCAGGCATTTATTAACCTAATTGCTGCATTGAGTAAAATTTAAGTATGCATTTAATTGGGAGTCTTTTAGTGTAACTGGGAGGTCAATAGAGTGTGGCAGTCGGCAGCTGTCGGCAGTCGGCTGTTCATAGTCTCAAGATAGAGGCGAGCAGTGTATTTATATCGCCGGCGGTTTCCAATCAAGGTCAAGGTATATCTAATCTGCTTGCCTACAGATCTGCATAGGCGAGATCGTCTTATATTCTATAAAAAAAGAGTAACACAAACAACCACACACAAAAATTCACATGCTCTGACATCTATCTGGAGAGTTGGTTTGAATTATATATGTATTTATCATACCCTCACTTACCGCAATTGGATTGGCACATTTATTGTTTATATTGTAGTTGATCATCGTATCAATTAAATTTGCATACTGTAAGTCAGTAACGCGAAACGGCATAGTAAAGTAGTGCACCAGATATAAACAGTTTATAAACACAAATTATATACAAAGAAGGAATAAGAGCAGCGGTTTCTCTCATACATTAATATCATCAAAGCATCATGAAGGCATGTGCCGCATGTCATACAGATTTACCCAAGGATAGTTATAGCAAGAAACAATGGAAGTTAGATGAATGTCAACGGCGATGTAAAGTATGTATTTCGAACAACCGAGAGGTACAACAACCACCCTCAAAACAGGATAATGATGGTTCAAATGCCGCCAACGAAATCATCAAATCATTAGATTCTAAGTGTATGGTGGATGATGAGAAGATTAGTGATGAGGAGCTATTTAAACAACCTCCGCCAGCAGAAGATTGTCCAATTTGCTTTTTGCGTTTGCCATGTCTTGTATCAGGAAGTAAATATCAAATATGTTGTGGAAAGATGATATGCAGTGGATGTTATTATGCTCCTGTATATGATGACCAAGGCAATGAAGTTGACAATGAAAAGTGTCCATTTTGTAGAACTCCCTCGGCAACTACAGAAGAGGAGGCAAATGAAAGAGAGAAGAAAAGAATGGAGGTAGGAGACACCCTGTAGGCACTCGCTTATGATAGTAGCACCATTTTAAGACGAGATGACAAATAAGCAACCTAGTGTTTTGGATACGATTAATTCTTCTAAACATAAATCAACTTTAGATTGGTTTAATTTATATTATGGCTTAGTAATAGAGGCAACATAATCACTTCATCGTCAAAAGCCTTTATTACCATAAGCGAGTGCCTACAGTGTGGTAGGAGATGCTCATGCAATCTTCAATCTAGGATTTGAGTATTCAGAAGGGACAAACGGATTCCCACGAGATGACGGGAAGGCATTAGAACTTTGGCATCGGGCAGCAGAGCTTGGATATACTAAAGCATATTCCAACACATTGGTTATGTTTACTCTCGTGGCAAAGGTGTGAAAGTTGACAAGAAGAAGGCCATCATTATTATCAGCTAGCAGCCATAGGAGGAAGTGTACCAGCAAGGCACAATCTAGGCAGTAATGAAGTAAACAGAGGCAATTTTGATAGAGCATTGAAGCATCATATGATTGCAGTTAGGGGTGGATGTGATAAGTCGTTGAACATTATAAAAGGTTTATATTCAAAAGGAGATGCAACAAAAGAAGATTACACGAAAGCACTACGAGCTTATCAAGAATACTTGGATGAGATCAAGAGTCCCCAGAGGGATGAGGCTGCTGCCACTTATGAGGATTGCCGTTATTATTAGTTATATGATCCATTTTAGATTACATTTATTGTCTATCATCAAAACAGTTATAATGTATTCTTACTTTAGTTGCTTCTATGTCAGTCTTCTTCTTATGTAGCAATGGAAGTACCCAATGAATCATCAGAATCAACAACATATAATCCAACATGATCTTCATCACAATGATGTCCTGCATTGGCAGCCATTTTCAATGCATCTTTCAAGCTAATACTAATGGGTATGGTTGCACCACATAGAAATCGTTCACTTAGTGTTTGTGATGGGGGTATATCTAGTTCATCTACTGCTGACGTTTTCTTGTGGCTGGGTCTTCTTTTTGATGAAAGTTCATTGTTGTTTTGATAACGATTAAATGTTGATTCCATGCCCGATTCAGGCTCAATCTCTATCGTGATGACTTTGCCTATCATATTCTGCCTTTCCTTCTTCTCATTTGCTGTTAAAGTTGAAGTAGCTCTTCGAAATAAACTTAACAACCCACCATTGCTATTACCTAGCTCTTTATCATTTGCTTTCTTCTTGTTATCATATGAATCATTATGTATTATTGAGTCTGGTGCCGAACAATCTCTTCTCCATTTACTTTCATTGTAGTGATATTGTTCTCTTTGTCTTAGTTGATGATTGGATATACTTCTCCTCTCTACTCGTATAAATAATGTAGCATCATTTGATAGTTGTAGTGTATTCTTTGATTGTGTATTGATATTATTGGAAGATGGTGGTGCTCTTCTCTTTATTGGTAGACTCACAACTTCCTTATCCTGCCTTCTAGTAGCAGACGAAGAAGATGTTCTAGTAGCAGACGAAGAAGATGTTCTAGTACCGACTGCTTCTTCTGGGGGTGTCAGCGTTAGATAGGCAATTCCATAACACATCTGTGGTTGTATATCCTGTCTGTACTGTTCATAATCTACTGAATCATCTTCGTTATCCGTGCATACTTGATTCTCATCTGATGTGCACATAACACATATATGCAACTCTAGTACATCATCTACTGAGCCTGACGATTGAACATTCGATATTGATGAAGATGGTAATTCTATTTCTAAATGTGGTACTATCTCCTCGCTTATAGATTGAGAGTGTATTGTATCGTTTTGTTGCTCGATAGCATCATGAGTTGGTGCATCTCTATTTACTTTTTGTTTGTTATTCCAATGCAGCTCAACATTCGTACTTCTATCACATGGTACGACCAACTCATCTGAATAAACTGCAAGAATATTATCATAACTACTATCATTATCAAATAGAGTAGTATATTGGGAGGATGATGCTACACCAAAACTGAGTGATAAAGTGGTTGTTCGAAAACCAACACATGCTGAGATATTAAACACGCCGTTGTCTCTGGTACTACATTGAGCACCATCTAATGATAATATAGACACTCTTAGTACCTCTGTACTGCTATTGCTTGCCATTCTTCTACTGAGGTTATATACTTTTACCATATGTAATCGTTATACTCCTCTCATGGTGAAACTTATCTGAAAGTTTACGCTAAGAAGCCTGGATAGATTGATATAAGTTCAGTTTGGGCATTTGTTACTATTGTACCATCGAATACTATTGTTAGTGTTTATCGTCTCTGATCCTCGTCATATCACATTGCTATGGAACAGTGATACTGTATATGTATACAATTAGTTAGTATTTGCCAAGAGAGCACTGTAGGTAGAACACTATTATAGTGACAAAGTTTGAAGAAACGAGTGATTGGTATAGATTCTGATAGATTACATTTACATACATTACACAAACAGCAAACAGCCTCCTATACCTAAATACATAATATATAGTGCAATATTATCATCTTCGTATATTGTTTCTGAAACATATAACGATGAGCACATCCGATAATAGCAAAGATGGTTCATCAAAATCAAATAATGATGATGTATGTGGTGTGAACAATAACTTACACAATATGAGTTTAAATAATACAGATGTGGTAGTATCGATATGTGCTAATTGTGGAAAAGAGGGTGCAAACAACATATGCAACAAGTGTAAACAAGTGAAGTATTGTAACGCTATATGTAAAAAGGTGCACAAAAAGAAGCACAAGAAAGATTGCGAGGAATATGTCAGATTAGCAGCTGAGCGTGCGGCTGATTTACACGATGAACAGCTTTTCAAATTACCTCCTCCAGCAGAAGATTGTCCGATTTGTTTCCTACTCCTTCCTTCGCTTGATCCTACGGGAAAGAAATACATGTCATGTTGTGGAAAGGTTATATGTAGTGGATGTATGCATTCACCTCTGTATGATGATCAAGGCAATGAAGTTGATAATAAAAAGTGTCCATTTTGTAGAACTCCAACACCTTACACAGATGAGGAGATGATGGAAAGAATAAAGAAAAGGGTAGATGCTGGTGATCCTCTTGCAATGCTCAATCAAGGAATTTACTATGCTGAGGGGCTATATGGTTTACCACAAGATCATATACAAAGGCATTAGAATTATTTCATCGTTCGAGTTCTGCTGCCTATGGCAGTATTGGTAATGCGTATGAATATGGGGAAGGAGTGGAACAAGATAAAAGGAAGGCTACACATTATTACGAGTTAGCAGCATTGAGAGGAGATGTAACAGCAAGGTATAATCTAGGACTTAAGGAGGAGAAGGTTGGAAATATGGATAGAGCATTGAAGCATTACATGCTATTACATGATTACAGTGAGAGGTGGAGATAGTATATCATTAGAAAAGATCAAAAAACTATACACATATGGATATGCAATGAAAAATGATTATTTAAAAGCATTACAATACTATCAAACATATTTGGGGGAGATTAAGAGTAAACAGAGGGACGAAGCTGCTGCATTTAGTGAAGAGTTATATCGTTACTATTAGTAAAAAGTGCAAACAGGAGAAAGTTGTTCGTGAATGAGAACTAGTTACTAGTTTCGTTTAGACACAACTCACAGATTGCAAGAGGATACACTCACTTTTCATGTGAACTTATTTCTTGACAGATTGCAAGAGGATACACTCACTTTTATGTGAACTTTTACTGTTGCCCCCCTAATAATTAGCAAGAGTCAGTAGTTACAACATCCAATGATAATATAGACACTCTTATACCTCTGTACTGCTATTGTTTGCCGTCTTCTTGCGTCTTCTACACCAAGAGGTTAAATACTGTTAAATATTACTATACACTCTCATGGTGGAACTTAATCAGAAAGTTTCTTAGCTACGCTGTAATTGATGTTTCCTGTTTCAGCTTGGAGTTGGTACTACCTTATATTTATGTTACTATCTATCTCATATTGTTGGTTATCGTCTCTGATCCTCGTCATATCACATTGGAACAGTGATACTAATATATGTATACATTAGTTAGTATTTTCCAAGAGAGCACTGTAGGTAGAACATATATTATTATACTGACAAAGTTTGAAGAAACGAGTATTGATTGGATAGATTCTGATAGATTACATTTTACGATACACAAACAGCAAACAGCCTCTAATACCTAAATACATAATATATAGTGCAATATTATCATCTTCGTATATTGTTTGTTGGTGGAGTTTCTGCTGAAACATATAACGATGAGCACATCCGATAATTGCAAAGATGGTGCATCAAATTTTAAAGATGATGTATGTGAGGTTAACAATAACTTAAACAATATGAGTTTAAATGATACAGAAGTGGTAGTATCGGTATGTGCCAATTGTGGTAAGGAGGGTGATGATGTCAAAAACATATGTAACAAATGCAATCAAGTGAAGTATTGCAATGCTATATGTAAAAAGGTACACAAAAAGAAGCATAAGAAGGCATGTGAAGAATATATCAGACTTGCAACTGAGAAACATGATGAAGAAGTTAGAATTGCGGCTAAGTTACACGATGAAAAACTATTCAAACAACCTCCGCCAGCAGAAGATTGTCCGATTTGTTTCCTTTGCCTACCAACATTACATACAGGAAGTAGATATAAATCGTGTTGTGGAAAAATCATTTGCTGTGGATGTGTTTATGCTCCTGTTTATGATAACCAAGGGAATGAAGTTGCTGAAAAAACGTGTCCATTCTGTAGAGTTCCAATACCTGAAGCACTTGATCCAAAATCAAATGAGGAGATAATTGAAAGGGAGAAGAAACGATTTGCAGATAATGATCCTATTGCAGTCTATAATTACGGAGTTTACCATCGACATGGGAGACAAGGGTTAGCACAAGATCACGTCAAAGCATTAGAACTTTGGCATCGAGCAGGTGAGCTTGGTTATGCTCGAGCTTATGGAAATATTGGTTATGCATATGAACAGGGCAGTGGAGTAGAAGTTGATTATAAGAAGGCTATATGTTATTGGGAACTAGCAGCGATAGAAGGAGATTCAATGGCAAGGAACAATCTAGGGATATGCGAGGGAAAGGCAGGTAATCATGACAGGGCATTGAAACACTTCCTGATTGCAGTAAGGGGTGGAAATGCCGAGTCTTTGAATCAAATAAAACAAATGTACAATCATGAACTAGCAACAAAAGACGCATACACGAGAGCTTTACAATTATATCAAGCATACTTGGGAGAGATCAAGAGTCCCCAGAGAGACGAAGCGGCTGCAGCTCATGATGAGTATCGTTATTATTAGATTCGAAGTGTCAGCACGATAGAAAATAGAGTAGTTGGAGAAGTCAGTAAGTGGTGCAGTTACCAAATACAACAGAAGAGTAGTAGTCAACTCCTAATATGTATAAAACCTAAAATGTTAACGACTCTACTACGCTATTGTTTGTTGTGATAATCTTGAAGAAACTCTCTTCGTGTGCCTCCTGTGGCATGACATGTCCACTGGCTACCTTCTCTGCTAATTCCACAGGCAACATGGGACGATCACCTTTCTTCTCATCAACTTCCTTCCTAATCTCGGGATGATAAGCTACTGCCGCCGTACCATCTGAACTAATGTCAGGCCACATCTCATCCTTGATACTGTCCAAAAACTCAATCCACTGTACACGAAACTCATCACCTACTACAAAGTCTAATGGACACTTGCCGTGGATATCTTTTAAGTAGTAGTCTTGCAGATTCCAACCATGGAGGATTGGCCCATGCTGCATGATGCAATGGGGTACGACCGAAACTATCAGCTATTCGAACAGATGCACCATTAACTATACAAGTTAGGTAAATAGTAACTCTTAATCCAATTCTAATACGCTACCCGTTATATCTGTATCGCTGTATGACTAACCATACTAATAATACCGATAATCCGTTGCGGCAACAGCTTCATCCCTCTGTCGACTCTTTATCTCGCTCAAGTACTCTTGATATGATCTTAAGGCTTTTGTATAATCTTCTTTTGTTGCAAATCCTCTAGAGTATAACTCATGAGTCTTCTTCAAAGCCTCGTTATCTCCAGCCCCTACGGCAATCAAGTAGTGTTTGATAGCTCTGTTGTATTTTCCTGCATTTTCATTTATAGCAGCTAGATTGTACCTTGCCGTTACATCTCCTCTCACAGCAGCTAATTCAAAATAATGTTCTGCCTTCTTCTTATCAACTTCCACACCTTCACCATTATTATAAGCTACACCAATACTGGTATAAGCTGCCGAATAACCAAGTTCTGCTGCACGATGATATAACTCTAATGCTTTTGTATAATCTTGTGCATATCCGTCTGTCCCATCTCTGTAATAATTTCCTTGATTGTGCATTGCTTCAGTATCACCAGCCTCGACTCTTTTCTCAATTCTTTTAACAAACTCCTCTTGTGTATCTGGCCAAGGAGTTCTGCAATAAGGACACTTTTTATTATCAACTTTATTCCCTTGATTATCATATAGAGGTGCATAAGTACATCCACTGCATATCTCTTTTCCACAGCAAGACATGTATTTCTTTCCTGTTGGACGCAGTATAGGCATTCGTAAGAAACAAATTGGACAATCCTCTGTTGGCGGAGGCTGTTTGAATAACTCCTCATCATTTATCTTCTTCCCGGCATACTCCATACACTTAGAATCTAAGTATTTAATTGCTTTGGTGCCTGGCGGATCGTTATTGTGTTGTTTTGTGGGTATTGGCTGTACCTCTCGATTGTTAGAAGTACACACTTTACACCTCTGTTGGTATTCATCTAACTTCCATTGCTTTTTACTATAACTATCCTTGGGTAGATTTGTATGACATGCAGCACAGAACTTCATGATGATTTGATATTAATATGTATCTATTTACGGTTTCTATCTTGTGCTACTATGGCTGCTCGTATTTGCCGTACTATTTGTATTGAATCTCTCTGCTCTGTTTGGTTGTACCTAATATTTTGTACCTATTCTAATAAGCTTATTCGATGGTGTCAGTAGCTCCGCCATACTTCTGTATAGTCTTCTCGTCATTAATCTCTACAATACGTTTCCAACAACTCTTTTCATGCTGTGGTTGATGAGCAATCTTACAATCAGTACTGCAATATTTTACATGACATATACCATCTTGACAACATTTTATTGTTAGTTTGGTATCGTCTCCTTTACCGCAGTTTGCACACTTATTAGCCGTCGTCCTTCCAAAAATGATATCATCAATTATAGAACTCATTGCATTGTTCTAATTTCTTATTTCATACATTCATATTGCATTCAGGCATTTATTGAAGTAAAATTTAAAATAGTACGCATTTAATTGGGAGTCTTTGAGTGTAACTGGGAGGTAATAGAGGTATGTAGATGTTGAGAAGTGCTCTTCATCTCTTGAGAGGTAGAGGTAGTGTGCCTAATACGCCGGCGGTTTTGAATCAACGGCAAGGTATATCTAAAGTAGTAGTACATGCATTAACTTCAGAGGCGAGGTCGTCTTATCGATTATATAAAAAGGGGTAACACAAACAAATTCACATGTGCACCTTCTCTATCGCAAACCTTAGTATAGGTACTATTATATCATTACCCTCACCTTACCGCATTTGGATTGGCACATTTATTGGTATATATCAATAAAAATTGTGTATTGATGAACAATGATATAAAATAGCCCAGAGAATCAACACAAACATAAATTAGCGGTGCACCTAGCTACATACAAACAAACACAATACGCGAAATACAATACCATTATTATCAAGCCATCATGAAGGTATGTGCCGCATGTCATGAAGATCTGCCCAAGAACGGTTATAGCAAGAAACAATGGAAGTTAGATGAATGTCAACGGAGGTGTAAACAATGTACTGCTAACAATCGAGAGGTACAACCAGCCCCAAAACTGGATAATGATAACGAGACAAATACTACTGAAATTATTAAAGCATTAGATTCTATGTATTTGGAGGGTGTTGAGAAGAAGATTAGTGACGAAGAATTATTCAAACAACCTCCACCAAAAGAAGATTGTCCAATCTGTTTCCTACGTCTACCTACACTTCATACGGGGTACAAATACAAGACATGCTGTGGGAAAGTTATATGCTGTGGATGTGCTTTTTCACCTGTCTATGATAACCAAGGAAATGTAGTTGCCAAGAAAGTTTGTCCTTTTTGTAGAGTTCCAACGCCTTACACAGATGAGGAAGGAAATGAAAGGTTAAAGAAAAGGGTGGATGCTGATGATGCAATGGCAATTCACAATCAAGGATGTTACTATCGAGATGGGTGGTATGGATGCCCACAAGATCATAAAAAGGCATTAGCATTATATCATCTTGCAGCAGAGCTTGGTAATGCTACCGCTCATTGCAACATCGGATCTATATATCATTATGGCAGAGGAGGAGTAGAAGTTGACAGGAAGAAGGCGAGGCATTACTTTGAGTTAGCAGCTATTGGAGGGGATGAAACAGCAAGGCACAATCTTGGCTGTATGGAGGCAAGTGCAGGTAATTGGGAACAGGCATTAAAGCATTTCATGATTGCAATAAGAGATGGTCATGCTTCATCGTTGGATCGTATCAAAGAATTATACTCAAAAGGAAATGCAACAAAAGAAGATTACACAAAAGCATTACAAGCTTATCAAACGTACTTGAGTGAGATTAAAAGTCCCCAAAGAGACAAAGCTGCTGCTGTTGCTGAGGATTATCGTTACTATGTATAGTTATTAGTGTGGAGAAGATGTAACCAAAGTTCATAAAACACTCAACTCATATGAATATGACTCGTTCTTACTTTAGTTTGTACTTGTGTCATTTATTATCTATCATGTAGCAATGGAAGTACCCAATGAATCATCAGAATCAACAACATATAATCCAACATGATCTTCATCACAATGATGTCCTGCATTGGCAGCCATTTTCAATGCATCTTTTAAGCTTATTATGGGTATGGTTGCACCACAGAGAAATCGTTCACTTAGTGTTTGTGATGGTATATCTAGCTCATCTACTGTCGATGTTTCCTTGTGGCTGGGTCTTCTCTTGGATGAGAGGTCATTGTTGTGTTGATACCGATTTAAAGTTGATTCCATATTATCAGATTCAATCTCTACTGTTATGACTTTGCCTACCATTGTTGAACGATGATTCTGCCTTTCCTTATTCTCACTTCGTGGCGATGTTAAAGTTGATGTAGCTCTTCGAAATAAACTTAGTAACCCACCATTGTTGTTAACTAACTCTTTATTGTCATTCGCTATGTTGTTATTATTATATGAATCATTATGTATTATTGAGTCTGGTGCCGAACAATCTCTTCTCCATTTACTTTCAATGTAGTGATATTGTTCTCTTTGTCTTGATTGATGATTGACTGTTGGTATGCATCTCCTTTCTATTTGTACAGATAATGTAGCATTACTTGATAGCTGTATGCCGTTCGTTGATTGAACATTGGTATAATTGGAAGATGGCGGTGCTCTTCTCTTTATTGGTAGACTTATAACTTTATCAACTTGTCTTCTAGTAGCAGACGAAGAAGAAGTTCTAGTACCGACTGCTTCTTCTGGGGGTGTCAGCGTTAGATAGGCAATTCCATAACACATCTGTGGCTGAGTAACGTGTCTATGCTCATAATCTACTGAATCATCATCGTTATCCGTGCATACTTGATTCTCATCAGATGTGCACATAACACATACATGCAGTTCTATCACATCGTCTGGTAATTGAGACGATTGATAACAATTCTGTGGTAATTCAATTTCTAAATGCGGTACAACCTGTTCATTCGACGAGTGGTACTGTTGTTGCTCTGCATTAGTGTTTGGTGCATCTCTATTAAATTTTTGTTTGTTATTCCAATTCAGCTCAACATTTGTATTCCTTCTATCCGTACATGGTATGAGCAACTCATCTGAATAAACTGCAAGCGTATTATGATCACTTCTATCATTATCATCAAATAGTGTAGTATACTGAGAGCATGGTACTGCAATAGACTTTGGTAGGGTGGTAGATGAGCGAAAACCAACACATGCTGAGATGTTAACTTTTTGTTGTGCTGCCGCCGCTTCCGATAAGCCGTTTTTGCTTATAGTATATTGGACATCATCTAATGATAATATAGACACTCTTATCAGCTCTGTACTACCGCTATTACTTGTCATCTCCTCATAGGTTATATCATATATACATCAAACAGATGAGCATAAAACCCATGGTGGAACTTATTACAGAAGTTTTTTAGTTTTGTATGTGAAAAGTTTTATTAGATAGGTACTATGGTTAAAAGTTGATTGCATCAGATTGCATCGCAGATATAGTTCGTATACCGTCCAGTACAGAGTCTGATCATCTTTCCATAGTGTATCCATTGATAGTATTACAGCGGCTGTGATCCAATATTCATTAAGCAATAGATAAGGGTATCCTACAAACATTCTTTTTTATTTGAGTTTGTACTTGGGTGGTGGGCGTGTTAGTATTATAGTGTATTAATTATTTACGATTGATTGGTTCAACAAACGGTTAAGTTACACATATCATCATAACTTAGACCTATCAAATTTCAGACTCAAATTTATGATGACGAGCACATCCGATAGCTGCAAAGACGGTGTATCAAAATCTAGTGATGATGTTGTATGTGAGGTGAACGATATGCTAAACAATATGAGCACGAATGATAACAATGTATCGATATGTGCCAACTGTGGCAAAGAAGGTGATAATGTCAACAACATTTGCAACAAATGTAAGATGGTGAAGTATTGCAACGCCGCATGCAAAAAGAAACACAGACACAAACATAAGAAAGAATGTGAACAATATGTGGCTGAGTTGCACGATGAAGCGTTGTTCAAACAGCCGCCATACCCACATGGAGATTGTCCGATTTGTTTTCTACGTCTTCCTTTATTGGATCCAACGGGAAAGAAATACCATGCATGTTGTGGAAAAGTTATTTGCAGTGGTTGCTGTTATGCACCTCTTTATGATCACCGTGGCAATGTAGTTCGTGAGAAGAAGTGTCCTTTTTGCAGAACTCCATTGCCTAAATCAAATGAGGAAAACATCCAAAGATATAAGAAACGAGTGGAGGCCGGAGATCCTATTGCAATGTACAATCAAGGAAGTTATTACAGAGAAGGAAGGCACGGATTTCCACAAGATACGAACAAGGCATTAGAACTATTCCATCGGGCAGCAGAACTTGGTCATGCTAAAGCTTATTGCAGTATCGGTAGTATATATTATAGAGGACAAGGAGTTGAGATTGATACGAAGAGGGCTGTCCATTATTATGAAATAGGAGCAATTTCAGGAGACGAAACAGCAAGGTACTGTCTAGGCCTTGTAGAAAAGAGTACTGGCAATCTTGATAGAGCTATCAAGCACTTCATGATTGCGGTTGTGTGTGGAGACAGTCAATCTATAAATAAGATCAAACAAATGTACTCAGAAGGATGTGCAACGAAAGAAGATTACAAAAGAGCATTACACTCATATCAAGAATACTTGGGTGAGATTAAGAGTGAGCAGAGGGACAAAGCTGCTGAATCAAACGAGGATTTTTATCGTTATTATTAATGGAAGTAGAGACTCCTTTCCATTAAGCGTTGAAGAGTATTAGTCTATTGTAGAACGGTGGCATACATCCTAATATGTATCTAACCTAACCTAAAACATTAATGTCTACTACACTATTGCTTGTTGTGGCTATCTCCAAGAAATTGTCTCCGTGCTTCATGAGGCATGACATGTCCACTTGCCACCTTCTCTGCCAATTCCACAGACAACACGGGACGATCACCCTTCTTCTCATCTCCCTCCTTCCTTGTATCGGGACAGTAAGTTACTGCCAACTTGCCATTTGTACTAATATCAGGCCACATTTCATCCTTGATACTGTCCAAAAACTCAATCCACTGTGCACGAAACTCATCTCCTACCACAAAGTCTAATGGACACTTGCCGTGTATATCTTTAACAAGTAACAACTTTGGATCAACCTTAAGTAATAGTCTTGCAGATTCCAAGCATGGAGGATTAGCCCACATTGCATGATGCAATGGCGTACGACCGAAGCTATCAGCAACTTGAACAGATGCACCATTATCGAGAAATACTTGTACCAACGAGGATAGTCCTCGTTTACATGCCACAAAGAATGGCGAGTCACCAAACTTGTTAGAAGGATTAGGACTCAAACCAGCTTGGAGTAAGGCATTCAATCTATCTGCACCATTAGGTTTGATAGATGAACACACTGCATAGCCAAAGGAGGCAAGTTGGAGAGGGGTAGGATCTTGACGGTATCCTAGCTCAGTTGCCGGTAATGTCGTGGGGGTATACCCACGTGAGGATAGGATTGTTACAAGATAGTCTTGAAGTGAACAGTTTGGAAGATCGGGTGACAAAGGAGACAGTGATTCCCCTTCTAATGGAGATACAGATGGAAGATGTGCTTGATTACTTGATAAGGTAGAATGCTCTGTATCTAAGCTACTACTTCTTGGATGTTTCCCTCCTCCAATCACATCAATGTAGTGAAAGGAGGAACTACGACCAGCTTGCTGCTTAGTCTTCTTCTGAGGTTTGTCAAGCTTGGATGAATTGTCAGAACGAGGACAATGAGTAGGTCGTATCCGCTTCTTCTTCTTCTTCTTGTTTGGCTTTAGAGGCACATGAACTTTGCTATCAAACTGTTTGTTGCCAATCTTGTCACTTGTAAACTTCTGTTGGTGTTGACTTGTTCCCATTGGATATACACTACACCCAACTCCTAGAAGAGCTGTCATATGGGAATCACCAACTTGGCTTGTTGAACATCCAGCAGCTTGAGACGACGAGCAACTTGTATCAGTAGTACCTCCTCGTAGTTGAGCCATCGTGATTGCATTCTGCTGCTGAATAGCGTGTAACTGTATACTAGACATGACTGGAGTTTGACATTGTACCTGTTGCTGTTGTTGATTAGCAAGAGCAAGTAATTGCAACTTTAACTTTTCTTGTTGTATCTGTTGTTGGACTAAACAGAATTGTTGTATCTGATCTTTACTTGCTCGACGTAAGGTCTCCTGTATCTGATTACTTTCATATGTAGTTGTATCTTGCATAAGAGGAGCTTGTTTTAGACCTTGTTGGGCTACTACCACTCCTTGCTGATCATGGTGTACTTCAGCATTCGGAGTAACAATATCGGCATCGGACTCGGGAAGTTTTAGTATCTCCTCATTCAAAAGTATGTCATCATCGAGTAATGCATCGACGAGATCCTCATCATCTTGTAAAGAAGCACCTTCAATGATGGACTTGCTATTATCATTATCGGTAGTATTTGGTAGGAGATTGAGGTTGTCAACTTCTTCTATTGTTGGTGGTTGATCGAACTCTTTGGATAGAGGAGAGATAAAAGATATGTGCACATCATGTGAGCATCAGATACCAAACATCAACATAGGATACCCATCAAAGTATGTATATAAAACAAATCTTGTGCATGCATATTGATATCATATAGAGGATCTTACCTTGACTAACCAATGTTGATTCAATGCAATTGTTTTGTAACGATGGATGAGGAGATTGCAATACTGCATGATCGTTGTTATTAGAACTCGTCATCATGTTGTTTGTCATACCGATATCATTATTGATACTCGTACTTTGCTGTTGCAATAGAAACTGAGCAGTCGAATGTAGCTGTGGATTGTCAAAGGCATTAGCAACTAAATCAGCTTGAAGTTGATCGTAGTTGTTGGAGTTGATAAAGTTGTTATTATTGCAATTGTTCACATCGATCTGGCACAACATGGCAGATTCTGACGGATGATTTAACTTTGCATATAACGCCATGATATCTCTCCCTTCTCCCTATATCTCTTACTGCTTCCCTCCCCTAATTTGCTTCTATTGGGCTACACCTCCATAACAATATTATGAGAGCTCTAACTTCAATGAGCTGACTTCAATGAGCACTACGTGTTGTCGTATCAATATACGTAATCATATCACTGGTACTCAAAAATAGTCGTATCGGACTCAATATATCCGTAATCTTCTCGGGTTCTTAAAATCTCAACTCAGGATAGGCCAAAAGGAATAGTTGATATGGAGGCTAGTCGTTGATATGCTCTATCCGGATTCCGTGCTCATGCAATACAATTGAAATGGTTGAGCGATGATCCTTCATATTCTTTGATATGCACTTGTCCCAAACGCGGTAAGTAGCCAGCAGTGATATGTTCTCTGCCTTCTCTGCCGACGTCTACCCTCCCTGCTGTACTATGTTTTATTAGTCTGAATCGACATTTCAATATCATCATCACCATTATTATTCCTCCCTACTCTGCTAGATGATTCAGTAATGGAATCCATTTTAACTACTATTTCCTGTCCTGTATCTCCAACAAGTGATGAATGAGGAGTGATAACTTTCCGTGATGAACTCATATCTACAGATTCAGCAGTTGACCCTGTAGTTGACCATGCTTGACTACTATTTCTATCCTTATCTATTGACGATACTGTAATAGCTTGATTTGAATAGACGGCTGAGGTAGTCAAAGGTGATTGACGTCGAGATGCAGTAGTACTATCATTTGAAACATATGCCGCCGCCAGACTACTCAAATGAGATGGAGTATCATTTGCTGCTCTTGTTGTTGTTGTTGTTGTTTCACCGCCAAAGTCTACTAGAACACCACCCCGCTGCTCATGCTCATCGTAGGCATTGGCCAAGTATTTGATGATACCACCATCTTGACCCATTCTAAGTAGACCAAGCAGTATGTACCCACTCTTTGTAATCCGTTCTCCACCTTCTTCGACTGCACCAACATCTAGTTCATCCAATAGTCGTAACTCTTCAGTTAATACAGCATCCCAGGCAGCTCTTTTAATCTTTCTGTAGTTATGCCCTTGCCATATCATGACAACAATTGCCGAGATTGCCATTGCCATTAACGGCACACCGATTAGCATTGATAATGCTGCCAATAAGTATGTGTATTCGGGTGAATTGTCTGGTAATGATAAACTACCAGCTGACGAACATAAAGAAAAGGCAAAGTACTGTGCCTTATCAAAGTTCCACTCTTTTATACCGTGCATACTCCATAGTATAATAACAACCAACCATACAATCCACAACAATACTATTAGTAGATAGACAAAGTAATACTTGATAAATGCCAAACATCGTACATCTATCCGTTGTCCTTCTTTAATTAACTCTTCATAATCTTCTCTTTGTGACAAAGCATCAAACATTTGCATTGAGGATTGTTCTTCAATCTTATTTCCCAATCCAGTTAATATAATAGCTATTAGAATTGCACCTAATACGATGTAGAAGGAACTAAACCATGGACTTGGTTGATAGTTGGCATTTCGGGGTGATAGACCAACACTGAAACCGATTGATAATGCTTGATAGAAACCATGGGATGATTTAAGATCATTTGAATCATCTACGAATGTGTAGAATAATGTACCGAGTGCAATGTAAAGTATGAAAGATATTGACATACTGTTTTGTTTGATGACATGTATTGATTTGGTACATATGTTTGATATGAAGTTTTTGGACTGTTGTTGCAAATCAGCTGTTTCATGGATTGATCGTCTACTATTTACATTGCAAATGGATTGTAATTGTTCATCTACACTTCTACGATGTGTTGATGTTTCTTCATATTCTCCTTCTTCACTGATATGATCATCGCCATTTTGATGTGCTGCTGCCTTTGTTGTGCGGGTAAACTTTGGTGATAGTTGAGTATTCCGTAGCCTACTTGCTACTAGTATCATACGTCGTTGAAACATATCTAATCACTACAATATCTTTGTCTTAATGAGAAATGATATGAGATACCCTTGTCTATTGCTAAATAAATATCGGACCACAACAGCCGCTGTAATACTACCAATCGATAGACTGTGAAATGATGACCAAACTCAATACTGGACGGTATACGAACTGCTATCTGTACATAGGTATCAACCATTCTCATCTCAAAATCCTAAGCGTCAGGATACCACCACCAATCGATTTAATAGATAGGTTTGACTTCCATTGGCACAATATGAGCTGCTGTATAGTTCAAGTTCTATGTAATGCAGTAGTATCGATCGATATTACGGATGTTAGCTAATTTGTTATCTATCCATCTAAAGGATAACACATAACACAAATTACTGAACTGAGCTGCACTAATAATAACGACAATTCTCTCCGTAAGTTGCAGCAGCTTTATCCCTCTGGGGGCTCCTTATCTCGCTCAAATATGATTGGTATGATTGTAACGCCTTTGTGTAATCTTCTTTTGTTACATATCCTTTGGTGTACATCTCTTTGATCATTGATAAAGAATTATTATATCCACCTCTAATTGCAATCATATGATGTTTCAATGCTCTTTCTACATTGCCTGCTTCCTCCTCTTCTAGCCCTAGATTATATCTTGCCTGCATATCCCCTCCCATAGCTGCTAGTTCATAGTAATGTGTAGCCATCTCCTCATCAACTTCTACACCTTCACCTTTATCATAAGCAATGCCAATGGCACAAAGAGCCTTAGCATAACCAAGTTCTCCTGCCCGATGAAAAAGTTCTAATGCCTTGGTATAATCTTGTGGAAAGCCGCGTATACCCTCTGCATAGTAATATCCTTGCTTACCGATTGCGTGGGCATCGTTCATCTTCGCCCGCTTCATTTCCCTTTCAACCAACTCCTCTACTGAAGAAGGACACGGGGCTCTGCAAAAGGCACATTTTTCATTATCAACTTCATTGCCCTGGTTATCATAGACAGGCGCATACACACATCCACTGCATATCTCTTTTCCACAACATTCCTTGTATTTACTTCCCGTGTTTAATGTAGGTAGAAGTAGAAAACAAATTGGACAATCTTCTGCTGGTGGCGGTTGTTTGAATAGTTCTTCATCATGCCACTTAGCGGCATGTTCAGCAGCAAGTCTGATATTTTCTTCACAATCTTTCTTGTGCTTCTTTTTGTGCACTTTTTTGCACACGGCATTGCAATACTTAACTTGATTGCATTTGTTGCATATGTTCTTTGCGCCCTCCTTGCCACAATTGGCACATACTGCTAATACCATATCTTTTTCATCTGTAATATAATCACCCTCATTATCACAATTGACTGCACATGTCGATACATTATTATCTGCCGTGCCCATTACTTGTAACATATTGTTCACCTCACATACACCATCATTACTTTTTGATACACCGTCTTTGCAATTGCTATCGAATGTGCTCGTCATCATATGTTAGAGTCTGATCTTTGATAGTCTAATTTATGACGTAATAACTTAACCGTCTGAACAACCAATCAATCACGAAATATACTATCTAATAATAATAACACTAAGGTAATACCACCCCAGAAAACTACGAAACAAAGGTGTAAAGTGGTAGTGGTAGGATACCCTTGTCTATTGCTCAATAAATTTCGGACCAAAACCGCTGTAATACTATCGATGGATAGACTACTATGAAAAGACGATCAGGCTCAATGCTGGACGGTATACGAAGTGGTATATCTGCAATGCAATAGAATGCAATCGACGCTAAACTTTTCAACCATCAATTCTCAATCCAAATTTTCATTATGTCACGTCACCTAACCACCACCAATTGAATAGAATCGTCAGACTGCACAATCGACACACAAGAGCTGCTTATACAATATACGAGATCTATGAACTGTATGCAATGTCGATCGATACTTAACCGCCATCTTATTCGATATGATAGATATCCATTCGGACGACGATTGATAGGATTTAGGATAGTCACATGCCGTACAATACTGAGACAGACTGAGACCGTACCAAACGTGACGACTCAATCAATAAATGAA
>Ga0214479_100482_pt1 | contig 23282 bp, 11 predicted proteins | sample M1_20Mar14CPVII9_5_FD_165054 | JGI IMG/M metagenome (GOLD analysis project Ga0214479, IMG submission 165054) | Marine eukaryotic communities from Monterey Bay, California, United States - M1_20Mar14CPVII9sort6BwellE14 | ecosystem: Environmental > Aquatic > Marine > Unclassified | place: USA...
AGCTAAATTGTTTCCCCCAAACCTTGCGGTACATTCTTCCATTTAACACTACCATCTTTACCAATAACAACCCAACTTGAACTTTCCTTATTACTACTACTACCACCAAATGCAACACGATGAACATCAACACTCATAAACGCATCATCTAGCATATCATCCTTATTCGTACCCCACCAACATTCACCAGTGTCAAATTCACAATAGTAACATCTATGTCCATTCCCAATAGAGTATGTACATCCCGTAGACAGATATTTGATAGATGTATAATCTTTCCTTTCACGATATAATCGTGCTAGTAAGTTGGATGGTAGATTACCTCGATGGTGTGTCTTGCCATTGTCAAACTTGAGGAAATATGTCGTACCACCACTTTCATTCTTGGCTTTGCTTTTGTTGTTAAAGATGTCCTTTGCACCCTTACCAGTACTAGAACTCTTGTCATACCCGGTAATAGCAACATGATTCAATAATGCACCACCACCATCAATCAATGTAGCACTACCCTCCCGTTGTAACATAGTACCGCTATTACTCAATGATTCTGTATTTATATTATTCAATGAACAGGTACGTCCAATTAAGGATGTTTTACATGTCTTATCTGAAATTAAGAGTGCTAAGTTTGTCCCTCGATAGTTGCGTATCTGTTTTTGAAACTTGGTATCGAGTTTGTTGGATCTTCTACTGCTCGAGTCCTCATTAGATGTCAATGGAACATCCTCCAACCACAACACAGGCAATGACTTAATATCATCACTCTTCATATAACGAAGATTAGTCCGAAATGTTTGATAACTCAACTTGTTACTTTCATTTGCTATCTTTTCTTGTGATAGTAACTTGCCAGCTTGGTGAAATTGTTTCTCTAATTCGAAACGATCTTTTTCTAATGCTTTAATTTCAGATTTGAGATGGATATACTCTTCGTAGATTGAATCATATTCATCAATTTGAGGGTGGACATTTTGTAGTAGGTGTGTTACTGTTAGTTGATCTAATGTTGATGAGGTATTTTTGTTGTTGGGTGAAGATATTTCTATGGAATGTTTACTTTTTGGTGATGTATCCTTAGTTGTTGAAGAGGTAGTTATGACGTTTATTGCACGATGCCAACCATTGTTACCCAATTTACTACTACTTCCACCCTCATCCTCTCTATTGGTACCATTGGTCGAAGTAGTACTATTAGCATCTAAATCCTCTATAAACTCATCTTCTTTCAAGTTTAACTTTTCTATATCCAATAAACTCATACTACCACTAAACTTATTCGTATAAACTATTGATGTATCAATAATATTTGAATCTAAATGCGGTATGTCACATTCTATATTATCTTCACTGTTTATAGTTTGTACAATTTGGATTGGATTACGTCTTCTAGTTTGTAAATCTGTTTGTGTTCGAGTGGAGTTGTCTCGTGGCGGGAGTGTAGTAGTAGTTTGTGTTTGTTGTTGTGTACTTGAATTGGTACTTGATGATGTAGCAGTGGTATACGTCGGTTTTATTTGACGAGGTGTAGTTTGAGTGTTTTGTATCTTGGTAGATGTATTGGTTTCTCCACCAATTATTATATCAATTCGACCATCTGTTGATGATGATGAGTGCTGCTGATTAGTTGCAGCAGGTTTAGTACTACCTCCTCGACTAGTGGTAGTTGATCGTTGCTTATTTCGACTATTACGACTATTCCGTGATGTAGACTTGGTTGATATTGATTCATTCATATTAGACCTCTCTTGAGCATAAGATGGTGCACCTTGCCCTCTACTGCTTTTCGACTTGCTTAGTTTCAATTGCAATACATTCTTCATTGCTGATGATGCATGCTTTGGCTTACGTCTCGTTGATCTATTGCTATGCTGCTGCTGTTGTATAGATTGGGTATTGGTATCAATCTGTAGTCTATTGTTAGATGTTGGCAGTTCTTCATCTTCATCTCCTACGAAAAGATCGTTTGACTTTCGACTTGTTAACAACTTTTGGGCACGGCGCTTGCTCGACGACGATTGACCGCCACCGGCGCTATCACGACGACTGGGCCTTATTCTATTACCATTCATACTTTATTGCGCTGTTTATTATTTCATTAGCCGCGCTGCAATCTATCTGCAATAGAAAGTTATCGTATCTAGGTCTTTTTACTTTTTGTGTAGTTGGGACATTGGCGGAGTTACATGTGGAATGTAATTTTTGCCTGCTGCCGAAAGTGATACGATATCGTAGGTAGTTTATATCTGAAATATTATGGTAGATGCTGGCTGATATGTAGATAAATATCGGCAGAGATTGCATCATTAACATATAAGCTGTATTGGACTCTCTACGAGTGGTGGCGTATGTATTTGTAGTTTGTTATTAAGTATATGATATACGGCTTCGTCAGAGGACAGAAAACTGATTAGATACGATAATAACCCTTTGGTTTGTGAAAAATAATACAACAACTATCTAATCATTAAGTATGTCGAATAGAATCATCGAAGAAGATAATAGAAGAGAATATATCGAGAGAGCTTTGCATCTAAACTTTGGTAAGTTTGCCGTAGGGAGTAAAAGATACTGCTCTCTTTGCCATAAACACATTGCACCATATGCATATTGGTGTCATTGCAATGTTAATGTTTATTGTTCTCCAAGCTGCTACCGTGATGACCAATGCAGTTATAGCCCTAGATGTACGAAAGTTAAAGCTTTATCAGCAGATATAGAAACAAAAACATCAGATCTCCGACGGTATCATCCTCATGATGTGATTATGTTATTTGATGGTACAGTTCCAGATGCCTCTCTGACAAGGCATATGAATGAGGATTATAGGCAAAGTATAATACGACAATTCCAAAATGAAAGATCAGAGTTATTGGACAAACGAAATGAATTGGTAAAGGAGTTAATGCACGAGGGTAGTAGAAAGGGAAATTATGCTGCAGATTATACAAGTGGGGTCGAAAATGTTCGTGCCTATGATATGGCATGTGAACAAAGTCTTAAACTTCTCCTACTACAAAAATCTCATTCCGCTGCCGAATTAGTTCTACATGTACTCTTACTCACTGGAAGATTTGAGGGGCTAAACACTATATGCTGTCATTATATGCGAAGAGAAATTGATGTTACCTCTCGTAAGGGGCTTGATATGATTGGACAAGAGCAAATCAATCCCAAGAATATCACTGAATCTTTTGCCGAGTCAAGAGCCTACACATTGAAGACAAGAGAAACCCGACTTGTGTGGGAAGACTACGAATTATTTGGGGGAAACAATTTAGCTGCTATGGTACACATGTTTCTACTCAAGTATATACTCCACATGTCAATGGAGAATCTACACCATATCAATACAAACTTCTTAAATGCTAATAAAGACTGTATGATCTTGATCGGAGAATATGTGGGGATGAAAAAAGAATGGATTGTTGCTGGTGATAATAACACGTACAAAGATCAAGCATATAAGGTTGCCCGTATGATACATTGCTCGAACATGTATGGGTATGAAGGTTATGAGAATAGAGTAAATGAATGCTTCGATAAGATCAGGGAGGGAGCACAAGAATACTTTTACAATGGTAGAACATCAGTCATTAATGAAGCCTTAACAACTGGAAAGACAGTGGTTAATAGTTTCAGATTACAGCCGAAATTATGCAAAAGTGCTTCACCTACAGTATGGACGGTGCCGTGTTCAGAACTAAAGAAGTGTTGCGAGGCAGAACTTGCAATTGTTTACAAGTTTGAGGTTAGGTCTCTACTGATGAATGCAGTTGGAAGAATAAACATATTGGCAGGTTGGAATGCAGTTGGCAGTGGCAATTATCGTCCACCGCCTGATAGAAGCCGCCCCCATCTATGTATTACAGAGTTTGTCACGGATGCTTTAAAGACTTGTCCAGAATACTCCTTCAAAGATGTATTTGATAACCCTCACCTAAGTGATATATTTTATGGTACCTCGAGGCACGACTCTATGACTGAAGATATGGAAGAACTGTTCGATGAGAAAGCTGTAGGCTTCCTTGATGAGGCATTACTTATATGTATCTCGCTTGAACAAAAGCTTGCTTATTGCAACTTTCACCAGAACAGAGAAAATGATGATGTTTTGAACATTTTGGCTCAGATTCCTGGAGAGAATAGTGTGTATATATCTGATTCTCCACCAGATTGTTCAGATTTTGCCGTTCGTAAATTGATGAACTCCAGTGTCGACATTGATTTAATTACTATGGCTAATAGTAAGCTAGTAACTGCTCTCTTCAAGCAAGGTTTGGCAACAAAAGACAATCTTGATATACTATTCGGAAGAAGTGGATATGTATCATATCAAATCTGGAAGTTACAGAAACAGAAAGAAGAGCGAAGACAACCAAGCATTTGGTCTTTCATCACTAATAGCCGATTGTGGAAGGAGGGATGTACTGACATTGACAGAAGATCGGGGCTCAAAATAAAGTATTTGAATAGACAGGATCGATCACAAAAGTTTGTAGGATTAATGCAAGGACTGACAAAGTTGGTGCCCATCGGAAGTATCCTTGAATCCGTAGTACCATCTGTTGAGCGGTTTGTATCTAAGTTCGGATGGAACTGTCTTAATGATACTGCAACTAAGCAATTGTTAATGGAATGGATCAGCTCGTATGAGGTTGGTACAGATAAAAGTCTGAACATAGAGGATAATGCAAATCCAAAGAGGCGCCGGTGTGATATAGATAGCTTCCTCACTGCGGAGGATGCTTGTCGACATTACTTTGATACTCGATCACTTGAAGAAGCTGTATGGGATGCAGCAGGAGTTCCTCGTATCATCATCCTAAATGGAAACAGGGACAGGATGCAGAAAGCTGGCTGGAGGAGCATAAAGGGTGGAATTCGAGGAGACGAAGGACTCAGGTTGGGGAGTCGTATTGCACATGTATACTCTCCATCTTGCTTAGTGTATGAGGAGCAAGTCAAGCCAACTTATGAAGACAGACCCCAGGTTTTCTCTGGCTTTGATGAATTCAAGTATAGGCGAGACTTTACCTGCTAAATAAAGTCAGCTAAATAGAGTAGGACTAGGAGTAGTTTTAGACATAAGTTGTTAGTCCTACTTGCTTACTTGACCACCAAAGCTCTGCAGCGTCTAAATCTCTACACCATCGATTTCCTTCATATTATCTTACTTTTTCTCTCGTACTTTGTTCCGTAGACTGTCAAGTTGTTTGACCAATTACCGACTCGTACCCAGTAGACTCTTGGTCGAACCGTGATATTATACTAAACAGAGTTTCTCATTACATTTTTCATGAAAACTGATGCCATAATCCATGGTGGAGAGTGGAGATACGACGCGACATATCGAATATAGTCATTGGTGGAGAGTACAATAGTATAAAACACTGTCGGTCTCAGTGTGGGGCGCTAGTAGTAGTAGCAGCAGATCAGTCGATTGGACAGATAGAAGATGCAGAATCAATATTAAGAGGTGACGGACTGAGACTACTGTATAATAATATATTATATTCCGCATATATCATACATCCTTTAATCAATATAACTAACATGCCATCTGGATTTTATGCTGTTCGGGATTATATCCAGAGAGCTATGCAAGTTACATTTTCCACCAACAAAAACGAATCTTGTGCCCATTGTAATCGAAAGATAAGGTATGAAAATCAAGTTACATGTCGTTGTGGCATATGTACATATTGTTCACTACAGTGTGCGGAAAATGATAAAGAGAGGCATTTTCGTAGGTGTATGACGATTGTACTATTGTCAGCGGAAATAGAAGAAAAAACAACTGCTTTGCAAAGGTATTATCCAGATGATGAGATTGCTTTGTTTGATCATTCATCTCTTTGGGTTGATGACGAGGAATTGCGGCCTATTATTGCACGGAGATTCCAAAGTGAAAGAACAGAGTTACTGAACAAACGAAATACTTTGATAAAGGAGTTAATGGACGATGGTAGTAAGAGAAGTAGTAGTAGATGTGCCGGGGAATACACAAACCAAAATGTTTTTGCATGTCAAGTTGCAGCGCAGCAATCTCTTGATCTTCTCCTCCTACGAAAAGGAATTGACGATGCCGTATCAGTTCTGCAGATACATTTACTAACTGGAAGCTTTGAGAAGCTTTATGATCTATGCTGTCATTATATGCTGAGGGGTATCTATGTCACTACTCGTGGAAAGGGACTTGATATGATTGGACTAAAGCAAATCAAACACAGGAATATCACCAAATCTTATGCACCTCAAGTTTATGAAGACTATAAGTTATTTGGGGAGATTCAATTCGTTGCTTTGATTCATATCTTTCTAGTTAAGTATATATTTCACATGTCAATGGAAGGTCTCCATCAAATCAATACAAACTTCTTAAACAACAAAGACTGTATGGTCTTGATTGGAGAATATGTGGGGATGAAGAAGGAATGGATTATTGCTGGTGATAATAACACGTACAAGGATCAAGCATATAAAGTAGCTCGTATGATTCATTGCTCGAACATGTATGGGTATGATGCGAATGAGAGTAAAGTTGATAAGTGCTTCACTAAGATCAGGACGGAAGCACAAAAATACTTTTACTTCATGCATAGAACATCGGTTATTAAGGAAGCCATCGCAACAGGGAATAGAATTGTCAATAGTTTCAGATTACAACAGAAGTTATACAAAAGCATGCCAGCTGCATTATGGACGTGGTCAGATATTATTAACAGTTTTGAGGCAGATTTAGCAATTGTGTACAATTTTAAGGTTAGATCTCTGCTGATGGATGCAGTTGGAAGAATAAACATATTGGCTGGGTGGAATATATTTGGCAGCATCAGTTCTCATCAATGTGTTACAGAATTTGTCACTGATGCTTTGAAGACTTGCCGAGGATACAATTTTAAACAGATATTTTATGAAACGTACAGTGACAGTAATAGAGACATCTGGAGACAAGACTACGATCAAACGGAAGAACTATTTGATGGGTATGATGTAGGAGGCCTTGATGATGCACTATTTATATGCATTGCAATTGAGCAGAAAGTTGCATATTGCAACTTTCACAGGAACAAAGGAAATGATGATGTTATGAACATTTTGAGTCAACTTCGAGAAGATAGCAAATCGTACATATCCGAACCACTACCAGATAGTTCGGATTTTGCTATTTCTGATCTTATTTACCATGACTGTGAAGACATTGATGGCCTCGATATGGCCAATGAAAATCTGATAACAGCCCTCTTTGACTCCGGCATGGCAACTAAAGAAAATCTGGACATATTATTTGGTCGGAGTGGATATGTATCATATTTCATATGGAGGCTACAGAAACAGAAAGACGATCGTATGCAAAGATACATAACATCATACATTACTCGGAGTCGGATATGGAAAGAAGGTTACACTGATAATGACAAAGTGTCTGGTTTGAAACTCAAGTACTTGAATAAGGAAGATCGAGCCGAGCGGTTTGATGAACTGAAGAAGCATCTTTATCTCGGAAATTCTCTTCTGTCTTTAGAGCCATCAGTTGGACAGTTCATAGCAAGATTTGGGATCAGTTGCCTCAATGACAATCATTACCTTAAGGAGTTTTTCTTCTTGAATAATGCCTCTGGGAATGCTGAAGATAGAGGCACTGGTTCAAATCTAAAGAGACGTCGTTGTGACTTAGATAGTTTCCTCAATATAGAGGATGCCTGTCGACACTACTTTGATACCCGATCTCTAGAAGAGGCAATATGGGATCATGTAGGGGTGCCTCGTATCATTGAGCTAAGTCGGCATGACAAGTGTTTAGGAGGATTGATGGGCTGGAAGTATTGTGATCACAAAGTGGTTCTTGGGGATGAGGCAGTGAAAGTTGGAAGTCGTGTAGTTCATCACTATGACTCATCATGTTGCTCGGTGTGGAAGGAGTAAGCCAGCTAGTAGAGTAGATTTGTAATCTAATATAGTTATTAGACTAGTATTATTCCTACTTACTTGACCACCACAGCTCTGCAGCGTCTAAATCTCTATCACCATCGATCTCTTTCATATATATCTTACTTTTTCTCTTCTGATTATATACAGCTTGTCTACTTGGTGGTAGGCTCTCGACAGGAACCTCCTTGAATCCTCTTTCAACGAACCATTCCATGGTCTGAGTACTCAAGACGAATACCTTCTTAGCCCCACATTGAAGAGCCAATCTCTCGAGGTATCCAAGCATGGCGTCACCCCTTCCCCCTCTTCTGTAATCCTTACTAACAACTAAGCATCCTATTTCAGCAAAGCCACCCTCAAATCTCTTCAACTGGCCTGTGGCTACAACTAGTCCATCTCTTGTGTATACATAGTAGCTCAAAACTTCCTTCTCTAGCTGACTCTTTGGTCGTTCAACTAATGTACCCATTTTAACCAATGGATCGATCAGGTCATATATACCTGTAACATCATTGACTTCGGCACGGCGTATACCATCATATATATCGCGAGAAATCAACGTTCCACAGCCATCACGAGTGTATAGTTCTTGTACAAGCGCACCATTCTCAGGAGCTAGGATATGTGCTCGTTTCACACCCTTTTCTAATGCAACCATTGAATATCCAACTTTGATTAATGTCTCCATACTCCCAGGTGTTCGTAATACGGACTGTTGAGGAGAATCACCATCCAAATCGACGAGGGCAAACCCCTTTGGGTGTATTTTCATTTTGTAATGTGCCAATAGATCCTTGGCATCGCTCACTCTTAGGTTCTGCACCGGCTTGTCCGTGAGCTTGTTTTGGAAGGAGGTACCATGAACATTGAAGTAAATGATCTTAGATGCACTCAGCGATCCAGCCACGGTAGCGGCTAAGAACTCAGAGTTGACATTGAATATCTCTCCAGATGGACTCACACCCAACGAGGTTAGAAGCACAATATCATGTGTTTCATGAACTTGTCGGATACGTTCTGTTTCTACCTTTCGAGGGAAACCCGTCCAGCAGTAGTCGACTCCGTCTACAACACCAAATGGCTTTAATCAAGAGGAGGAAGAGGGAGGGTAAGACAATGTACACATATGAACAACACACACACAACAATCAACACGACGTACCTGTGCCGAGTAAAAGTTACCCGAAACAACATTACCAACCAACGATTCCGACCCCTTCACAAGACCACCATGTAATCGTAAACTCTTTGCCAATCTCCTTTCAATCTCAAACCTCACAAATCCAGCCTCCTCCTTCACAACACGTAGAGTATCCTCATCTGTAACCCGGATACTTGACATCATAACCCGGCCACCCAAGTTCTTATCATTACCACCATACTCATCTTCTTCGTCATCCTCCTCTTCTAATCGTAAATCAATCTGATGTCGACAACCCGCTACCAAAACAATTTTCATCCCAAGTAACCATGTTAATGCAATATCATCCATTAATCCTGGGAAACCCTCCCATGCTAATAATTCTCCGGGGATATGATATACTGCCAATGTTGATCGATGATTGGCAATGTAGGATGCTGATCCACGGAACATTTTAACGAATGATTTTGATCCGGAGGATGCTCCTTCCCATTTACTGAATAATGATCCTGATGATGGTAGTGGTGTATTATTTGATCTCTCGTTTAAGGAGTCGGAGCTTCTTTTCAATATGTTGTCATCATCATCGTCGGCAGTAGGTGACAGTCCCTCTTCTTCAGCCTTGCCTTTCTTTACTGGTATTATATTGATTGACTTTGGATCAATCGATAGTAATGATGATGGTTTTGATACCTTTGCTTCTTTCTTTCTTGTGTCAGATGGTTCCTTTACCGCCACAGAATCCATATCATCTTCATCACGAATACTCTGTTCAAACTTCTTCCGTTGACGTATAATCTTATCAATCTCTTCATCAATTGTACAATCTGATTTAGTAATTGAATCCGATGATAAGTTCTCTTCATCAACTATATCTTCATCTAACAATTCTTCATCAATAACACTACTATTACTGCTTGTTGATTTACCTTCAGCTTCCACCTCAACCAACTTCTTCCGCTCCTCGACATATTCACTTAAGGGTACATTAAACGCTGAATCTTTATATACACTCATCTTCCTTTCATGTGTACTATCACGGAAAGAGTTATTACTTGAATTAGGTGACTCATTATTCTTTGATATAGTTGATAATTTATCAACAACCTCTTTATATGATGGACCTTTTTTTGATGTAGATTCACGAAAGTTTTCAATACTTGACTCATCTTCTAAGTTGTCAGTAGTAGTAGAAGAAGGAGAGACTGATACTGGACCTTTGACACTTAGATATTGTGCACTCTCAACACCATCACGGAAATTTTCTAAACAATGCTCTCGTATATCATCTGCATCACATCCATCCTCCTCTTCGTTCATCTCTTCTTCTCTTTCTCCGTCTCTTACCTCTCTTCCTACTCCAATTCCACTGTCGCCATTGGCATTGATATCATCATCAATAATACTAAATCGATCATTATATGCATCATTAACACTGGTATATTTTTCATGTGATCCAAATGATGATGATGATTGTAATGCTGATATAACGTGTGGTGGACGATAATTACGTTGTCGTCCGGGAGTCATCTTTGGGAATGGTATTCGTTTCTTCTTCTTTGAAGGCTTCTTGTTATTAGATTTGTTATTAGTTGATGATGATTCCTTTTGTGTACCCTTTTGTGATTGTTGTTGTTGTATGTTATTACCCTGTGACTTTTGTGATACAATCTTTTGAACAGATTGTGGACTGGCTGCTATTTCCTTTTCATACTGTGTCTGTGTCTGTGATTCTACTCTACTACCACCACGAGGTTTGATATATTCCTGTCCACCACGGATTGCATCACGAAATCCTTCGGTACCTTGTGGTGAGATTTGTAATTTAGATTTTGATGATGAAGCTATTTGGTTATATGCTTGATTTAAATATCTTTCACATATTGGTGTCCAGTTTATATTTTCATCTGGTGGGTTGTTGTGATTATTTGAGTTTGAGAGATGTCTTATTGATGGATAGTGTGATATGAATGCTGTATGTTGTGTAGAAGATTGCAGTGCAGATGAAAGAGCTCGTCTTCTCGAGATATGTTTATTATTAGAGCTACCTTTTGTATGTATACCATTGTATAATGTTGCTGTGGGTCTTCTTCTTTTGGCAGTGTTTGCAATACGTTTGTGATGCACTGACAAAGTTTGTGTTGTTGGTGACCTTATTGAAGCCGATACAAGCGGAGTAATCGTAGAACTAACAGCAGCGACTACTGCAGTTATTATTGACATTTTCATGTTGATATATATTGAATGCTGCGATATTTAGACGATATTGAGAGGAATAGATTCCATGATGTTACTGCCGGAGAAAAGTTGTATGAAAATTTTTATCGAAGGATACCGCTTTACTATGAGAGTATATACTTAGAAATTTATTTGTTGATTGTGTGTTAGTTGCTAAAAATAAGGCGGTATAATATATTAATCTGTGTAGATTAATTCGGTTCCTCACACAAGTAATAGATCAAAATAATAGTGATATATGCTCGGTCTGTAGTGTGGTAGTATTGGTATAAGTTTATAGTATAAATTTAGCTCATATACAAAAATTCTACATATTATTATGGTGTAATAGTATCAACAATATGGCGTTATTAGAATTAGAGGCACGGCTTGACAATTTACTTTCGACTGCTCAAGAAGAGACAAAGGATGTTGATCTGTTTGCACCTCTCATTGTCACGGAAAGAGAGGAGTGCCCGATATGTTTAATTCCTCTTCCAATAGAAGAAGAAGAAAACGTATTTTTCCCATGTTGTGGAAAGAGAATATGCACAGGGTGCACCCTTAGAAGCGTAAACGATAGTATTAAAAATGGTACACCAAAACTAAAAGCAGTGGTTGAACAGAAATGTGCATTCTGTCGGCTACCATCGATGCGTAATAACAATTATACCAAGCCTTTGAAAAAACAAATGAAGAAGAATAATCCTTATGCATTCTTGGCTATGGCCGAAAGATATCAACATGGGGAAGGAGTGATACAAAGTGATACAAAAGCAGTAGAAATGTATATTCGTGCAGCCGAACTTGGTAATGCTGGTGCATTTTCAATGATTGGAATATATTATTTCCAGGGTATTGCAGTAGCGCAAGATACATCAAAAAGTTTGGAATTTTATAATGTAGCTGCAAAGAAAGGAGACATAAAAGCACATAAATATCTTGCAAAGTTTCATGGAAGAAATGGAGACATAAAAACAAGTATTGAGCATTTGAAAGTAGCTGCAGGTGCAGGAGATAAAGCGGCAATGGATCATTTGATGATAGGGTACAAAGCCAAAATTCTATCAAAAGAGGATCTAACACATACTCTTCGTGCATATCAGGCCTCAAGTAATGAAATGAAAAGTAAGGACAGAGATGATGCCCGCTGCGAAGCAAGAACAGCAGCGGCAGCACATAGAGACGACGTGTAAAAAGAAGATCAATAATGAATCGTCAGGGCACTAGTGTGTGGTAACCATGTGTAGAAAATGAGTCATAGCGTCATAAAGGAAAGAGAAATAAAAGGTTCTTACTAATAATTGTCATGTAAGAGTAGTCAGTTATGTTGTACAATTCTCGTATCTTACCACTACCATGTCCAATCAACCACCGTCAAACGATGATCACTCCAATTATCAGGACCAATACTGACATACAATGGTGATATATTGAGTCCGTAGGAATAATCTACAATTGTACCCGACCAATGAGTAGCTGGGGGGAATACTGTATCCCATTATCCCATTGACATTATCTCATTATATCTATCGTACTTATTCATTTATTTATGAAAGACCCCCAATTAAAATCAGGATACCGCTTTGACATGGAGCGAGACATTACCATATCTCTCATGTAGTAGTCGCTATGTGCCGCTACAATCAAAGAGAGACAATGAAGTATGTCATCCATAAGTTTGCTTCGTATTGATTTGCATAGATTATATCCATTTCAATGCTATTTTGATTGGTGGTGGGTTCGGGTATCCTTATTAATTTTTGAGTCCGAGTGGAAACTGTAAACGAGAGCGGCAAGTAGGTATTCTATTGATATTGAGAGAGAGTAGAAGGTAGACGGTACTATGGCCTCCACCCTTATTGATACACAACAGCACAATATGTCTAGATCAGACCGCATCAAAAAAGCAACATGTCAACTCTACAACACTTACTTACCAGAATCATATCTTCCTTTTTCTTGTGAAAATTATTTGGAGGAGGAATCTAGTTGGGCATGGAGTATGATAAACACAGTATTCGTTGGTAGTATAACTATATTCAATACAACAATACTCATCATAATTACATTTCTATGGCTAGTTAATCGTCAATTCCACTTCTCTAAGAAGAGACACTCATATGACAAAGAGCCACTTAAGACACCTGCTAAGCTATTACGTCTATCTAAAGCAAAGCTAAAGAAGGCTGCTAAGAAGTTAAAGAGGAAGAAAAGTTTAGCTCAGATACATCAAGAAGAGAAGGAATCCGAAGCTGCAAAGTTATTAGCTGAACAAAAGAAGCATAAATCATTCCAATCGTTCCTTGATATTCAAGATTGTGATGAAGAAGAGGATGAAGATGATACAGTTCTTGAAAACTCATTAGATATGCAACACAAGAAACAACAACAACCGTATAGATCAACTACAATGGCAGTGGCAACAGGTATCAATAATACCAGACCACCACTAGGATTGCAATTATCACCAAATGATATTGCAAAGAAGAAACGTACTAAAGATTTATTACAGCTAGCATCAAAGATTGAAGTCTTTTCCTACTTATCTCCCGACGCAGTAATTGATATCTTAGAATATGTTGAATATGTTGATTTTAAGAATATAGGGGATGTTGTGTTTGATACACATACATTAGATGGGAGTATGTATGCGGTTGTTTCTGGTGAGGTTACTACTAGTTTATCTGTGGAAGAGACTGGGAATAAAGAAGATTTTTCATTTGTTGCAGCTCCTGGAGAAGTTATCACTTCTATGCTATCAATCGTTACTAGTTTAGTTAGAGAATATCAATTACAGGATGAGTTGATACATCTGTTCAACGGTACGGGTGTTGGAGGTAGTATCGGTGTGGGCCAAGTATCATCAAATGATGAAAAGAAAGTATTTATACCACCCGGAATGAATATCCAAGCAATTGTTACTGCATCGAACACAAGATTACTTCGTATACCTTCTCGTTGCTTCGTTGCTATATTAGAAAAGTTCCCATTGGATGTGCATAACATATGTCAGACGATACTATCAAGATTACAACGAGTGACAATTCAAACCCTAGTACGATTTCTCGGACTGGACGCTGGTATATTGGGCGTGGGTGGACCTAGTTTATCTTCCTCTGATGGAAATGTACCCATCAAGCCATTGCGCAATTCAACAGTAGAATGGAGTAAACTTGAACAGTCGCTACTTTCTGGTTCTAGTGATACATCAACGGCATCATCCATATTAGAAGAGGCTACATCTGCTGCCGCATCCTTGTTGGGTATGACAGCAGATACTAGTCATGAATTGAATGAGGGTGCAGAGATTATACATGCCTCATCTGGTAGTGTTATATGCAGTAAAGGTCAGCCATTAGATGGTATATATCTCATCTTGAAGGGATCATTGGAGGTCGGACTAGATCAAAGCAAACAGCAACAAGGCGGAACCCCAGAAAAGGCAAGCCAAGAAAGAGTGGTAGAGAATCAAAAGAAAGCTACTCGTAGCAAAAGAGTATCTACATTATCTTCCGGCTCTTCAAGAAGCTTCTCGTCGTTTGACGAACAAGATGAGAATAGCTCATTCAAACCTCTGTTTAGTGCAGCTCCGGGTAACTGGGTTGGTCTCTTCAGTTGCTTTACTAAAGACGCAAGCTTCATTACTGCACATGCCACAAACGGTGCACTACTGCTAAAGATACCTGCCAAGACTTTTCATGCAGTTGTATCCAAGTATCCTCGAGTATTGATACACACCCTTCTTGATATTATTGACACCGTAGGGAATAGTAACAACTTTTGTGTTACACCTTCAATGTTTCTTCTGGATATGAGTTTGGATTGGATGCATGTCGAGGCTGGAGAGTACATCGTTCTACAAGGAGAGCCGTGTGACTCAATGTTTGTGGTATTGAATGGCCGTCTGAGGGCTGAAGGATCGACATCAAAAGATGATACCAAGGCACAGTCAAGATCCAATGAGGAATATGGCAGAGGAGCGACAGTGGGAGAGTTAGAAGCCTTGGCAGAAGGAATGTGGACTCAAAGTTTATATGCCATTCGTCATGTTGAGGTTGCTAGGATACCAGCTCAGATCATCAACATTCTAATGGCAATGTTCCCATTAGCTGGAATGCACTTTGCAAAAGTGATTGCTACACAAATACACTCAAGGAGTGGACAAAGAGTAGGTGTTCCCAAGTCACTTTTACCAAGCTATGAACTTTCCCTTGCAACTATTGCGGTTGTTCCTTTAGACATGGAAGTAAATGTATCGGACTTCTCCTCATATCTTACAAACTCATTGTCAAACATAGCTCCTACCAAGCTATTAACAAAGAAGGAGACTAAAGAGAGAGTAGGAGCTGAATATCTCAAGCACCGGAATACCATGCTAAAAGTCAAGATGACTAGAATACTCGGCGATGTTGAGGAGAACAATAGATTGGTAGTATATGAGTCTGATTACAAGTACACATGGTGGACTAAGTTATGTGTGCAGCAGGCCGATTGCGTCCTTCTTCTTGTTGACTCGAGACAAGCACCCGAGCTCAATCGAGTAGAGGAATTGCTTGCTTGGGCAAATGAAAAGAAGAATGTTAGAGTTGAGTTGGTGGTTGTTCAATCATCAGCGGCTCAAGAGAAAGAAAATGCAGATGAGCATGCTAGTGATAATCTGAATAATTGGAGTGAACAAAGGCCATGGATAACTAAGCAGCATCTAGTCCGATGTGCCTTTTCTGATCATGTTCAGGATTTCCGTCGTATGACTAGAAGAATTGCAGGCCAGTCAATAGGTTTGGTTCTGGAAAGTCCGCGTTAGTATTGTTTTAGTTTTATCTTGTGATTGCTTGTGTTTATTAGAAGTCTTGGCGAATTGTATTTGATTGCCTTTGCACCCACATGTACTAACAGAAGTGTAATCATCTCTCTTAATCTTCATAATCTATGAAATGCGCATCTTCCAGGGTGGAGGAGGAGCTAGAGGCCTTGCTCACCTTGGGATAATCAAGGCTCTCAATGAAGTTGGAGTACCAATCGATATAGTTGGTGGAACCAGCCAAGGAGCTTTCATAGGCGGCCTACTAGCACGAAATCCAGACGATTGGGGATTACTGAATGACTCTGTTCACCAAATGGCAGCCGATATGAGTAACATCTCCAACAAAATTTGGGACTTGACATTTCCACTAACAAGCTTCTTCTCGGCACATTACTTTAATGAGGGTATACACAAAGTCCTCGGTAACGCTCGTATTCAAGACTTTGTACTAAACTTCTTTTGTGTGAGTGTTGATATTTGTAACTCGGTACAAATGGTACATACCGAGGGGTTGGCTTGGAAGTATATACGGGCATCGATGGGCCTAGCCGGGTATTTGCCACCAGTTTCCGAAAATGGAAGGCTGTTAGTAGATGGAGGCTACATGAATGTTCTGCCCGCGGACGTTATGTCTGACATGGGAGCTAAGAAGATTATAGCGGTTGATGTTGCTAGAGAAGACAAGAAGAAGTACTATGAATATGGAACTGAGTTATCAGGTTTGTGGCTTCTCTACAACTCATGGAATCCGTTTGTCCAAACAGGTAAGTCGGATGTATGTTGCCTTCACCTTTCCAATCTAAATCCATCTCACCATAACATTCACATGTCAACTTTAGTTAAAGTACCGAGTATGGGTGACATCAATGAACAGCTCTCTTGGGTATGTGCTGACCGTACAAAGAAGGAAATTATCAATAGCAAGGTCGACCTGTTTCTCAGGCCTCCAGTTAATCATATAGGAACTTTGGAATTTGATAAGATAGATGAGATTGTCGAAGCTGGCTACAAATATGCCTTGCCTTTAATTCGAGAGTGGGCTAAAGAGAATGGATATGCTAGATAAACTAGTGATAATCAAATTTAATTAGTATCCAACTCAGCGTGCTAATTCTTGAGCTTCGATAAGAATACAATCCATTTTTATTTTAGAATGAATACTTCAACCCCCATACAGATCCCCCGTCTTACCATGCAAAAGAGTCGATGTGTACATCAATATGATACTTGAGCGACAAGCCTTGAAGTGATGCAATTACCGGTGGACTTCCACCACAATACATTATCCCCCACGTCTGCATAACCGAGTCTCCAAATCTCTTGACACACTTCTCTTGCGAAAGATTCTCCTTCCAAGGTTCAAACTCATTTACAGACGACACAGCTCGATTAAGCGAAGCAGCGCGCTGTTCTTTTGCACTTTGTGTAAACTTCTCTGGCATGCCCTCCTTACTCTCAATACCGTAAATAATGTTTGGAATGACACTATCGAGTTTAGGTCGCCCTTTGATTACTCTGATGTTTGTGTTCAAGTTGTAGATATCTTGTCGGAGTGGCTTCTTTCCCGTATAAAATATCAAGTTCCAGCCATCGTGTTCAAGGTATAACTTCTCCATAAAAAACTCCAGCATTTCTGGAAGATGCGCGTGAAAGTAACTTCTGTTAGTGTATACAGATTGAAAAGGCAATCAAATAAAGATATATAAAGGCCAAATAGGGCACTCAAATTACAAATATTGACCACATGAATTCATAAGATAAAACAATACTAACGCGGACTTTCCCGGATCACGAACAGCCCAGATCAAGTTGACACGTCTTGTGTTCTTAAAGGCATTAATTGCCCCCAACGCCGGTGTGATACCGATGCCTATACAGAAATTGAAGGATAGGATATTAGTGATGAACTATGGATATCAAAACCTGTATCACAATACTCTTCTTACCTGATGCTACCAATATTTGGTTATCATATAATGAAGCATGTCCAAAGGGAGAAGGAAAAGGACCTTTGATCCAAACTGGACGTGTGGTATCCCTTGATAATGCCGCATGTACATCCTTAGTCCAATCCCCACTCTTCATTAGAAACATTTGCTGTATAGATGGGTCATTCGGATCCTCAAAAAGTGAGAATGGGTGCCATTGCTTATTTGTGACCCATGGTAAGTTAATGTAAGCAAACCCATTCCTAATCTGAGCAGCATTCCGCTGGAATCTTTCCGATACTGGCATACTAATGCGGACCCCAGAAGACAATACCGAGAAAGCAGTCGTTTCAATCTTTTCACACATGAAGATGTGCACATAAAAGGTATCAATGGCATACATTCCGATACAGATACTCAAGACATATGGTAGAAACCCTCCGTTTGGGATTGCACTTGGTGGAACGTGAAAACACATGGCCACTGCAAAGACATAAAACAAATAATGCATTCCCTTTCGAATTTCGTATCTGATTCTTCGCTTGAAATACATCATTGGGAAGGTAATCAGAGGAGTGACGACAATGGTGATAAGTCCAGTTTGGCCCGCGGCTGAAGTTCCCAGTAGCTCAAGATTGCCTTGACTTAACCATCGAAGGATGTGAAAGGCAGTATGTATCCCTGTTTGGAAGATAGACAGTGGCTAATGATGAGCATATCATGTGCACAAAACATCCAAGACAAGCAACTTACAAACATCAAAGGCAATATAATGTCCAGCATAAACATGATAATCATGACCTTCCTCAATCATGGCGAAATACATTGCAAATGGTGTCTTGGAAAAGAAGCTTTGTAATGCCTTCATTTTAGTAAAGAATACAATAACCAGCATTGGATACATCGAAAAGGCACTCATTCTACTAATTGCTAAACAAAACTTTTGCCAGCCACCCTGTGCTACTACTGGACGATATGCACCGTTAATATAGACTACTCCATTATTTGTATTCTCTGTAGAATATGGATCAATAATGTTACCAGTGGTTGGATCCTTTAAACCAATGGGCGGCTCGGAGAAGGTTACTACCTAAAATATATAATTTAGCCATTGGTTAGTCAATAAGCATATGATGACATAATACATACACACTGATATATATAATCACTCTAGTCACAACTCACCAAAATATAAATAACACAACATATCTGTGCTATAATAATCTTACGAAATGGATATACATGCTCCTTATACCACATTCGTATCTTTTTGCGTTTCTCTTTACGAATATAACTTTTAAGATAATTCATAACCCCATTACCTCTTGTTGAGTTTGGTTCAAAGATTGCCGGTCCATCATTATCAGGATGATCACGAAGTTCGGAATGGAACATACTTTTATTATTTAGTTGGGATAATTTAATTTCATTATTCATTTGTTCCATCTGTTCTTCTACTGATAGTGGTGATATGGGTGGTTGTGATGTGCTCATGTTGGTATGTTTATCTGTTGCGGCGCTGCTATTTCCGGTGTTACAACGGCTGAGGTTGTTATTATTTGCAACTTGGTTACCACGAGATGATGTAGAGGAACGTTCTGATCGTTCACTAATTTCGGATAATTCTGTCAATACTTGATGACCTGTATTTGATACTCTCGGTTTCCTCTCAGCCAAGTTGCGTAATGATGGAGATGGGGGATTAATCTTAAGTAGTGTATTCTCACGCTTTTTACGCTGTGTTGTAGGTTGGGCTAATGATTGCAATGATGGTGCATGTTCTTCTACCACGGGTAAATTTGATGTATGTGCTTCTTCTTCTTCATCATTACCAAAGTTTACTTCGGAGATACTAGAGCGATCTGATGCTCGACTGCTTCTGAGGAATTGCAATCGTTGCTCTTCGAGATCTAATGCCGACATTATGGTATTATATATTAGCTACTCCTCCGTAGGGTATTTGCCTCTCTAGAAGGATATGAGGGTGGGATAAGCATGATGAAGGCCTACCTATGATCATATTCATACTATGATCCCTTTTCATATTTGGTTTGCTGCAGTGCTTTCCATTTTTTGAATTTTATTCCCGATTGGGATACCGATTAGGATTATTGTTGATTGATACACGGAGCTCAAGATTGATGTTAGTTGTTATCTAGTGCAGGATGTTTATTTGAGAGTTGTGAGATATATTGTTGTTTCTAGTTCAGCAAAAGGTGAGTTGGTTTGTTTATTTTATAAGGGGAGATAAGGTGTGACGTGCCGATTAGGATAGCGTCTCGTTGTTGAACTCACGAACTTGGTTTTTTGGGTTTGCTGGAGAGTCTATAATGGTGCAATATAGCTAGCGAATAGATTAGTTTGTGTTGACATCAGGTGCTGTCCTTTACATTGGTATAATAATTCGATATTTCTACTAGTTCAGATTATCTGTCCTGGGTTATATTTGATGGACAAACCGGTCGACTCCGAAATCCATACCATTCAGACAATTTCAATACTTTGCAGTTTGTATGATATAGACTGGCGGTTATAGCATTCAATAATCTGTTTTCCTGTATAGCATATAGATTTATATGTTTGCTGATATTTTTGAGTATGTCAACTGACCGCATGTACTGACATTTTGCATCTTATCCTCCTCCTCACATTAGACATCATAAATATCAATAGAAAAAAGTAATACAACATGGTGCGGCAGGTTATCCCTCTTGCTAGCAAGAAGAATACCCCATGCAGATTCTTTGCAATAGGGGATTGTAGGAAGGGTGACAAGTGCAAATTCTCCCATGAGATGACCACTGAAGTTGAGAATTCACAAGCAACATCAGTAGAAACGATTACGAAGAAGAATAAAAAGAAGAAGAAACCGAAACAGCAGCGTAGTTGTTCAACATGTAGTAAAGTATCGGATAGATTGGTATTGGGGTTACAAAGTTTGGATAAAGTTGCATTAGCATTTGTTACTTTACAGGAGGAATTGAAATTGGCACAGACTACCTTGTATGAAACAAAGTTGGATATGAATAAAGCTATTCAGGAACTGAAGAATAGTGAGGTGGATCAAGAAGAAGAAGAAGAAGAAGAACGTAGTATGATTGATGAGAGAGACGACGAGACTAATAATGTCCAAGTTGATATGGTAAAAGAAAGTATTAGTACATCCGCATCTGACACCGAGGGTAAGAAGGCCGGTAGGGTGGTACAACAATCCAAGGATGCCAATAATGCCGAAAGTACAGACACAGACAGGATTAATGACGAGACAAATATCGTCAATGGTGACGGGGAAATGAATATCATCACGTCCAATTCTTCCCCATCTTCTCCATCAGTTGCAAATATCATCATGACATACGGTTCGCCATACCTCGTCGAATCACCAAATGATTATATCAAGTGTCTCCATAGTGAATTGGGTGTGTCAACTCCAGCCGACCTTGTTGAGGTAATTGGGGAGTGTCTTGAAGTGTTAGCCTGTATGAACCAGGGTAATAAAGGTGTTGGGGATGTGGTAGATTCTGATTTCTACAAGATTGTACTCGGTAGTGTTGCAAGAGGGAAGGAAGAGGAGTATTACAACGCAATACTTAATGGGATCAATGCCATGGGTTCTGCAGCCAGTTCCGATTCCATTGAGATATCTTCCCCGCCTACAAGTGTCACTGCTGCCGATGCATCAAAGGCACCGTCACCCGCCCATAAGTCAAAGAGGTCTTCGGTTTTATTGGATACCAGCTATAATACTTCTGCTATCGTATCAAAGTCATCAACTTCCACTACATCAAAGGCACCAACCCCACCCAAGTCAAAGCCTACTTCTCCTACTCTGAAGAGTATCACTGCTATTGCCAATGTATCAAAGTCTTCGTCGGCGGGTGCACTGAAAAGTTCTTCTATTACATCAAAGAGTGTGCCTAGCAAAGGCAAAGGTACAGTGGTCGAGATCAATGATAAAATCGGCACTCTTCCTCGTAAAGAATATAATCTGAGTCTCCCAGTTGCTAAGGAAGACAAGTCCCAACAGCAGGGAGACGAGAAGAAGCGTCGAGAGGATAATGCTAAGAAACACACACAACAGAAAACAGAACGGAAAGAAGCTGCTGAGCGAGCACGACAGCAAGAAAAGGAAAGAGAGGATATGGAAGGGGATCAACAAAGAAGAAAAGATATGAAAAAAGAGAAGCAGTTGGCCATGGAAGAGTATGATACTAAGGTCAATACTCCGCCGACTATAGAGGCTGCTGAATCTACTCTTCTTGCCCACCCTTTACATGAAGCAGAGTTAAATCGGTTGCAGCAGGTCCACTCAACCTATGGCCAAAATAGTTTTGATAAGCAACTTGCCATTGATGCGCAAGCCGAAGAGAACGTTGTGGAACAAACACTTTCAAAAAGTATCGAGGAAGAGGCCAAAGTCAATGAAGGAGGTTCGTTTAGAACTGTTACACCCCATACATCTTCTGTGGAAGAAGAAATTGAAAGCCCAAGCTCTCAATCAGCACGAAGAGGCCGTATGTCACCTCGTAACTTCACAAAGACTACGGTTGTTGTTGATCAACTCTCTCTTTACATCAAGCCCTACAACAATAAGAAGGCTAGAAACCATCACCCAGTTTTTGATTTGATTCAGAACGAAAACACCGTGGCTGATGGAAGAAGATTAATGATACTTGAAAACGAAGCCTCTACATGTAAAGCCAAACTTTATGAACTTCAAGATCTAGAGGTCCGCCTTGAGAAAGGTATGCAGTCCGAGGTGCAACAGAGCAAGACGTGTACCAATATAATCAACATTAAGGATATGGAAGTTCGTGCAACGCTTTCAAATCCGAATCGTTTCACTTCGGCATTTATCGAAGAAAACGCTGAAAGGCCGATCAGTACTCTCAACGAAATCCAATTAGAATTACTATTAAGTAAAATGGCAGCAGACGACATAATTGTACCAAAAGATATGTCACATATCAAGAAATTACAATATGAAGAACGAGCAAAGGGGCAAAGAAAGCTCGACGTTCAACAAGTTAATAAGGCTTGGGGAGTCATTAAGTTGAGGCAAGAGAATATTGCAAATTCTGACGAGAGTATAGAACGTCAACAAGCAAAACTCAATGAAACAAGAGTATCAATACCTCAGAAGATTGATGAACTATCTCAGATCCGACTTGACATTCAATCTATCAAAGAAATTGGTGTTGAGGATGAGGATTTTCATATCGACAGGACTAAGGATACTCGTGGCTTCACTATTCTG
>Ga0214479_100483_pt1 | contig 23282 bp, 20 predicted proteins | sample M1_20Mar14CPVII9_5_FD_165054 | JGI IMG/M metagenome (GOLD analysis project Ga0214479, IMG submission 165054) | Marine eukaryotic communities from Monterey Bay, California, United States - M1_20Mar14CPVII9sort6BwellE14 | ecosystem: Environmental > Aquatic > Marine > Unclassified | place: USA...
ACAAATAAGAATACCAATAAACCAAATCCAGCTGCAAAACTCCATCCGATAACATACCATCCCAATCCTAAGATTGCTATAGATTGGATTGGTGCCCAAAAGATATACGATGCGAATAATGTTGCCAATAAGAAACGTTCTACATCATTTGTTGCAATGTTTACCACTCTTCCTGAACTTGCACCATTACTACTACTACTTGTACTTTTCTTCTTATCCAACAAACCCTCTTTAGCCTTACCAACATCAACTGTCGACTGTTCAGTAGCAACCATACTATTTAATTTTAAACTTTTATCATATATTGCGGCAACGCAACTAATTCGATATTGCATACCCTTACGCCATGTCCAGAAGAAGACATGATGATGTTCTAATAATACAATTAATCCTGATAATACTAGTATTGTTGCCCAGAGATATCCCTCTTTATTCTCTGTTGATAATGAATTGGTGGAAGTAGTTGCAGTGGAAGTAGAAGTGTCGGAGGTAGAAGATGGAGTTTCAAATGATTGAAGTAGATATCCCAAAGCTAATGCTTGCACTAACTTGGCAGTTGATGACAACAACATAAAAGGCTGAACATACCACATTGTTGATAAGAAATCTTTAATTATAGCACGATGTAAACTTGGTTTACAGTTTTTAGGCATTCGTTTCTTCTTCCTTGTTGTAGTAGATTGAGACTGTAGAGATGCAAAATAGTTTGCTTTTGCACTGTCAGCTCGTTGACATTCTCCTTCCCATAATGCAGTAAAGTTATTTAGATTTTGTTCTGAAGAATCGGCTGGTAATACTTGGGGTAGATCGCATTCTTCTATTGCTGCTCGTTGTTCATTCTTTCTATCATTGATATCTGTAGTACTTGTGTTGGTATCATTGTCTACAGGGCGAACTTTGTTCTTGCCAGACATTAAATGATATGGCCATATGAATAATAGTTTGGATATACATGATGCTTCTACGAATGGATGTGCTGGCCTCTGCTGTACTACTACTGATGATGATTGTTGTTGCAACGATTGCTGTTGATCATCATTATTTGACATTATTTTTTAAATGTATATATTTTATATTTATATCGTCTTGGTCCGAGCTGAGAACAGAAGTGGTCGTCTATCTCTAGCTTTTCTGCAATACTATCCGGTCGTCTATAGCGTGTTATCGGTCTGAATGTTCAAGGCTGAGAGGTTATGGCAGAGCTTGTTATCACCACTGTCACATCTATCTGCGTCATTTCATTTTTTTCATGAGAGTAGAAGTAAGTGGAGAGTTGAGATGTCGGTATCTTTTCTCGGTACTCTCATTCGATATGTATGCAGAAGATGGCAAAGGTACACGGTGGATTTTAAGAGATTTTTTTTGTATTTATATAGCTTCTTAGTTATTTACTATACTTTGGAACCAGTCTGCAGCTCTCTCCCTCTCATCGCTCTTCATTTCCTTTTGCCGATCGTGGTATGCACGAAGGGTACTTTCATATTCATCTTTCGTCACTAGCCTAAGTTCATACCCTTTCTTAATTAGATCCAAAGATCTTTCACACCCTGCTTTTGCTGCCAGTATCCAGTGTTTGTATGCCCATTGAATATTACGAGCTTCATACTCCGACACACCAAGGTCGTACCTGGCTTCTAAACTTCCACGCATAGCGGCAAGTTCAAAGTATTGTTTAGCCTTCTTCACATCCACTTCCACACCATCTCCATGAGTATAGACAAGGCCTAAACTGTAATATCCAGTGGGGCATCCAAGCTCTCCTCCCTTAAGAAATAACTCATGAGCTTTTTGGCGATCTTGTGCTAAACCCTGATCACCATCAGCATAACGACAACCGAGTAAATAATATGCATCTGCATTACCACTCTCTACGATTTTCTTTAATCTTTCATTGTCCTCGTCTTCGTTGTTTGCGTCTGGTGTTCTACAGAATGGGCAAAGGTCGGTTGCTTCTTCGCTCATCTTCATTGCATAAATACAACCAATGCAGATCGTCTTTCCACAACATGTTTGAAAATTTTCTGACATTTCTCCTCCTGATATAGGTAACATACAGATTGGGCACTCTTCAGGCTCGACCTCTTTGAATAACTTCTCATCATAAAGTTCAGCTGCACGTTTTTTACATTCTTTCTTGTGTTGCGGTCGGTGAGCTGCTTGACACTCTCTACTGCAGTATTTAACCAACTGACATGCACTACATTTCTTTAGATTACCACTCTCCTCTTCACCCTTGCCACAATTGGCACACACAGTAGGGGCTGATATTGACTCCATAATTAAATTTTAACTTTTGGTGCGTATGAGTGTACTTTTTTTTGTATTGTAGTATGTGTGTTATATATTTGATACCAATGATACGAGATTATTAATACTAATTGGTATACTACTTATTTTCTAATAACTGTAAATGCTTGTATAACTGCAACAGAGTATGAACTAACGCGATGTTGATATAATATGTAAATTATTGCAGATGCACCAACTCAACTTTTTCACTGTCCTTTCTCAGGCTTTACTACACTACTATCGCGCGAGACTCCCAACAATGGAAAGACCGTCGAAAACTGATACATAGACTCTATCTTCAGTATATGAAAGCAATTATTGTCACCAGTTCGTCCTCCCTATTATTAGACAATCGAGTTTTTTGTTGAGGTCGATACAAGCATCACATCAAGAGTAGCCTCAGTAAGCTAAGAACTTACCCTCCTAGAGATTTATCATGAGAGTATGTATTGAGCAAAGAGAGACATAAGATGATGAATAGTAGCTCAAATAGCAGCGGAAAGCACCCGGTGAAGGGGGTGAATGATGCTTCAAATAGTAGTGGTAGCGGCGGTGAAGTATTGAGCGGTGGCGATATGAGTATGAAGTCAGCTAACAATTGCAATGACGATGACACACAAAAATTATCTCAATTATCAAACTCTGAGATGTTGAGAGAAGATGGAGATGGCAGCAACTTCAGTAACGTCTCTGATAATATGCAAGATGATAGCAGCTCTTGTGATAGTAGTAGTGATGATGAAGACGATATATCAGAGATAGTCGACCTACAAAAGGCTCTTGAGTATTTAGTTTCCGAGAGAGATATTGAGAAGATTTACAATGGCATAATTTCCACACCACAAACTAACACTACTGAACAATCGAATCAAGAGAAGAATACAAATGATGATGAACAGCTAAATATGATACCCAACTTGGTAAATCGTATATTAATGGAGTGCTACTCTCAACAGGCTCCAACAACAGATCAACAAGATAATAATGACACATCATATGCACAAAAAGATATAAGTAGAAAACAAAGGCACAAATTAACACAGCTATTGCTTGCAGTGATTGTTGAATTCGCTGAACCATACTTTGTTAAAGTAGCAAAGTATAAAGATCAAGAGAGGGCAAGGAAGATACAGCAAAAGAAGCAGAAGAAGGAGAAGCAAGCTGATGATATGAATAAGAAGAGAAGTACTCAACCAAAAGAAGATATATCTGATCCGTCACTTGAATTTGATGAACGGGCTATATCCTGGGCAACATCATGTATCAAACAATTAATTGAATACCCTGGACCTACATTAGCATCGTCGACTAGTGGTTTAGGTAGTTTATTCAGTGATAACAATATCAACCCCGATAGTACGTCGGAGAACGATCAGCAAACATCATCATTGGAAGATCATCATATACCAGAATTAGATGCCTTACTTGCCGCTACAGGTAAGCATGATGCTATGGAAATGGAACAAGATTTTCAACGTGCAATATTACAGGGATTACAGAGTCGTCTTCTACATATGGGAATTGAGTAGTGATGTATGAGTGCATGTCCAAATTACTAAAATCGGTCATGTATGATTGAGATGAACAGATTTAGAAAAACAAAGCCACCAACTATCATATAAGTAACGACTACTACTATAAACATATAATGAGTTCAAATGGCGGTGATAACGGCCAGCAGTGTGGTGGTAGTGGAGACATGGCGTCTAGCAAAAAAGAGTGCATATCTTGTGATCAAAATGATAATATTGATAACATCACCAAGGGTATCGATAGTATGGCTTTACTGACTGATATGTCCAAGTGTGCTAGTTGTGGTAAGGAAGGTAACAGCGATGATATGAATACATGCAACAAGTGTAAGATGGTGAAGTATTGCAACGCGGCATGTAAAAAGAAGCATCGATCGAAGCATAAGAAAAAGTGCGAAAGACGAGTGGCTGAGTTATATGAAGAAGCATTATTCAAAGATCATCCACCAAACGAAGAATGCCCAATATGCTTCCTCGTCCTACCGAAGACTGAGATGATATCGTTTCAATCATGCTGTGGGATGAAGATCTGCGATGGTTGCATTTATGCGATGCTTACGACTGAAGGAGGAAAAGATTTATGTGCATTTTGCAGAACTCCAAGGACAACTACTATTGAAGAGAATCTCAAAAGAACAAGAAAGTTAACTGAGGCTGGTAATGCTGAAGCATACTATATGCTTGCAGGATTGTATTTACGCGGTATTGCTGGTTTGTCACGGGATTTAGATAAGGCTCATGAGTTACATCTCAAGGCAGGGGAGCTTGGTTGTGCTGAGGCCTATTTTAACCTGGGAAACTCACATGCCAGTGGACGACATGATTTAGAAGTGGATATGAAGAAGGCTATATATTACTGGGAGCTAGCAGCGATGATGGGGGATTTAGATGCAAGGTATAATCTTGGCCGTGAAGAGTACAGGACTAACAACAATCACCGTCGTGCATACAAACATATGATTATTGCGGCGAGGGCTGGAGAGAAGAGATCTCTAGATATTATTAAGAAAGGCTTTATGAAAGGGGTTGTTACAAAAGATGAGTATGCAAATACTTTACGAGCGTATCATGAGCGGCAAAAAGAAATGAAGAGTGATATGAGGGACAAAGCTGAATTAGCATTTGAATCGGGTATGTTTCATTAGTGGCCAGAGTCTATTGGTGGAGTGGAGTGGATGAGGGCTGAAGCTACTATGTCATGAGTAGATTCTTATGTCTTATCTAAGTTACTGTTTGAATCTAGGTAGTAGAGGAGGGCATACCTACTAAACATGCCACTAAAGTTGCTCTTCGATCTTTTGACCAAATGCCTCTAAGTTCCCTTCACCTCATCTCCACCCTCTTTATCACCTAAAGAGACAGCGGTACTCAACTGAGAGATAGAACAATCATTACAGACAATGTTAGGGCTGGGTTTTGCTTCATTCTATACCAATTCTGATACTGTAGAACGGTTTGGTGTATTGGAGGATAGGTTCATAGGTATGGAGAACAAATCAAATTACGGTATCAGCAAGAGTTGACTATGGATTTAGATCTTGACGAAAGTAATATCAGAGTTGATCAGCAAGTGGATACAATACATTAGAAGAAATTATATCTACATTTCGACAGTTCTTCAATCTTCTTCTGTACGTGCATACCACTGCCGGTTAAACATATCTGATGCTTCAGCTTTGTCTCTAGAATCACTCTTCATTTCTTGTTGCCTCTCGTAGTAAGCTCGAAGCGTACTTGCATATTCATCTTTCGTAACAATTCCTTTCATAAACCCTTGCTTTACAGCATCTAAACATTCCTCATCCCCAGCCTTTGCTGCAAGTATAAAGTGTTTGTATGCTCGTTGTAAATTGCCATATTCCAAAAAACCAAGATTATACCTCGCTGATACATTTCCTTCCATAGCTGCAAGTTCAAAGTAATGTCGAGCTTTTCTCATATCAATTTCCACATCTGCATCTCCATCACGATAAGAACAGCCTAAGTTGAAATATGCCCCGGCACATCCAAGCTCTCCTGCCTTGAGCATTAATTCATTAGCCTTTGCCCAATTTTGTGACAGTCCACATGTACCTTGTGCATAATGCCCAGCAAGTTGGTTGAATGCCTCAGAATTTCCACTCTCCATCAGTTTCTTGATTCTTTTGATCTGTTCGTCCGATGTATTAGATGGTGGCATCCGACAAAATGCACACAAATCTTTTCCTTCACTCATTACCATGCTATAATTACAACCATTGCATATAATCTTTCCACAGCATGATTTGAAGGTCGTATCTTTAATCCCTGGTAGAATGAGGAAGCAGATAGGACACTCTTCTGGCTCTACTTCCTTGAATAATTGTTCATCATGTAACTCGGTAACACGCTTCTCACATTCCTTCTTATGTTTCTTTCGGTGCTTCTTCTTACAGGCGGCATTGCAATATTTCACTGATTTACATTTGTTGCATGTATTCATATCATTATTATTACCCTCTTTACCACATGCGGCACAGGTAGACATATCGTTCAATACAACACTGTCGATACCCTCTGTAATATTGTTTACATTATTTTGCTCATCATACTCTTTTTTGCTCGATATCATATCCACGCTATTACCCTCACTGCCATCATCGGAGCTACTCATATTATTGAAATTCAAATTGCAACTATCAACACCCTCTTAATTGCATACGACAACTATTTTAGGGCTGATGACAATGCACCAACTTTTCAGCGTTTTTTATCTTATTGGTATACAAATACTACTGCTACCAACACGAGACTACTATCAATCGAAAGACCGTTAAAAATCTAGTATACTGGCTATATATCAGTATATGAAAGCAATTGTTGTTACCACAATATCCCTCTATCTAATGGTGTAGTAGATAGTGTGTTGTTCGTTGTTGCAATGGTTTATTGAGGTTGATACATGATAGTATATAGCTAAGAACTCACCCTCCCAGATTTTATGAGAGTTGAGCAATAGAGGACGTAAATAAGAAATAAGATGATGAATAGTAGCTCAATAGCGGTGGAAAGCGCCTAATGGAGGGTGTGAACAATACTGCAAACAGTAGCATTGATAGCGGTGTATTGGGCGGCGATATGAGTATGAAGTCAGCCGACAATTGCAATGACACACAAAAATTTCATGAAATGATGAGAGACGATAGAGATAACAATTGCAGCAATAGAAAGTTTGATACTCTTCAAGACGATAGTAGCAGTGATGATAGTAGCGATGATGACGATGAAGACATACCGGAGATAGTTGATCTACAAAAAGCTCTCGAGTATTTAGTTTCCGAGAGAGATATCGAAAAGATTTACAATGATATCATTTCCACATCACAAACTAACACTACTGAACAATCGAATCAAGAGAAGAATACAAATGATGATGAACAGCTAAATATGATACCCAACTTGGTCAATCGTATATTAATGGAGTGTTACACACAACAACAGCCTTCTAGTACAAATCAGCAACAACAAAATAATGACACATCATGTGCACAAAAAGATATAAGTAGAAAACAAAGACACAAATTAACGCAGCTATTGCTTGCAGTGATTGTTGAATTCGCTGAACCATACTTTGTTAAAGTAGCAAAGTATAAAGATCAAGAGAGGGCAAGGAAGATACAGCAAAAGAAGCAGAAGAAGGAGATGGAAGCTGATGAAATGAATAAGAAGAAGAGAAGTGCTCAACCACAGAAAGATGACACATCTGATCCGTCACTTGAATTTGATGAACGGGCTATATCCTGGGCAACATCATGTATCAAACAGTTAATAGAATACACTGGACCTGCAGAAGTACCATCGATAGCCAGAAGTATAGATAGTTTATTCGGTGATAACAACAACGCCGATGAGATTGATCAAATGTCGATAGAAGATCATCATATACCAGAATTAGATGCCTTACTTGCCGCGACGGGTAAGCATGATGCTATGGAAATGGAACAAGATTTTCAACATGCAATATTACAGGGAGTACAAAGTCGTCTTCTATTGCAACATATGGGGATTGGATAGATCAGTCAGGGAGTTAAAGTAACATAAGATTTGGAATGATCATCAACCGAGGATTGAGGGGAGATGGGATTGTTCATATTGAATTGGTAGTATGAGTAAACCATAACTTTCACCAACAAACAGCCACAAGCAATAGTACTACCATGAGTAGAAGATATGCATGTAACATATGTGCAATTTCCACACGCATCAATAATATCATGGAGAAGAATGAGGATTCATCTCATGATTTGGCGCGGATTTAATGATGTGATATAGTGGTCTTGACACCTCATGAACACCTCCCTTAATATGTCATTGAGATATTTAACTAGTTATCTTCCTTAATATCTATCCATTGGACGTCTTTTTTGTATCACTAAAGTAAAGAATTGATAGTTATGCTCAAACGAATGTACTCAACAACTACGACTTAGTAAAGCTTTCCGCTACAATTCTTGTTACTCTAGTTGGCATTATCCAGCTTCACTCGCTGCTACCTTTACAAACATTTCTCTGTTACAAATTACTCTCTGTTACAAATTACTATTTCTTTCTTTTACAGTTTGGCTGCGCTACATTTCCTCCCTCTACAACCTCTTATTCTTCTCTCCCATTATCTGTCCTCCTCCTTCCCGTCTTTACCCCTGTGAGAAAATGAGAGAAGGAGATTAGCCTGGGATGTGCAAGCATGTGTATAAAGCGTTTTTAAAAAAGGACCGAACTCACTGGTTTGCAACACTTTACTGGCCAATCACAATCACCTCCACCTGCTTTGCAATCAAGAGATGAACATGCCCCATTTAAACTGCATCGTGTACCACCACTAAATCTTATGCGTTCATGCGATCCGTCTTTCTTAAGGATCACTCCCAAGTTGGGATAATGAGCACCAATAACTTCGTCCCAATACCAACATTCATCTAGTCCATGAGATTTAGATGAGAGACACCAACCTTCTCCACCATTACTTGGGCTCCAACGTCTAATTTCTCCGCCATTGGTTTCGTCATACAGTGTAAAAGAGCTTACGCCGAGTTCGTCATTTCCATGATTTTTGACAATCAACTCATCCGGTTCCTCCCCTGCAAGTTCATATGTGTGGTCGGGGCAGTCATCAGTCTTATCCATAGCTGGTATCCAACCACCAACCACTGTCAAACCATTTCTTTTCACATTAAGTGATACTTGTGAATCAGTACCCTCGCCATATGCAGCGAAGAAATCACAATTAGCAGATAATCTATACTTCTGAGTGACACATGCATTATTAGATATCATGCATACTTTGTCTGAAGGGCAGTGATCAGTATCATCGCATCCACACTTGATGTCTGAGCTGCGGCATTTGCCAGACGAACAGCGGGCGTGAATAGCACCTCCATCATCTGCTGAACAATCATCATCAATAGACAAACCAGAGCTGTAGCATTTGTTATCAGTGTGACATACTTCACTTGACGATAAGCAGTGGTCATCAATGGTGCATCCACACTTATTGTCTGCAGAACGGCAATAGCCAGACAAACAGCGGGCATCCTTGTCGAGAGGAGTCGAAGTGTCCAAGTAAGATGGAAGATCACAGCTCTCTTCTTGTTCAAGATTAGGTGGAAGCTGAGATAATAGTGAGGAGAAGTAGGAGATGATGTAAGTGGAAATGAGATGACAACGAGAGGCATACAAACAATTAAGCATAAGATGAATGAGAGGGACTACTTACGAGAAAAACTTTACCAACATTTCCTGCAAATCCAGCGCGTCTACTAGGATCATTAGAGCTACTACCGTCACCACGATCCCCTCCATTAACATCAATAGTCATGCTGTCATCATAATCAACAGTTAATGCCTCGTAGGCAAAGACTCCTCCAGCCCCTCCACCACCGCCATATCCTGTGTAAGAAGGAGTGTCATTAGTTTATAAGATTGGATTAGAATGAGAGATTCATCAAGCAAGCTAAGCAAATACGACATAATAGTTTCGTACCATCCTCCCTTGCTTGACCTCCAGTTCCACCCTTTGCTTCAATCTTGGCACTTGATCCAGCAGCAAGTGCACATGCCGAAAAACTGACAGCTCCACCCGAACCTCCTCCACCGCCAGCCAATGCACTGGAATGAACATAAAGCAAAGACAAGCAGTGAGTGGAAAAAGATGTTCATATTGTAAAGCAATGAAAAGTAAATACTTACACTCCGTCACTAGGATTTGGCTGTAGTCCATCACCTCCATTGGCATAGATATTGCCGTTTAATACAATCTCTTCTGAGTAAAAGATTATGGCTGCTCCTCCAGCACCTCCTGCCCCACCCAAGCCAGAATAAGTACTAGAATAAGTACTATATGGTTCATGCCCAGCACCGCCACCTCCACCACTGCCAGGACGTAGTGTTAAAGGTAAAGTATCGTCATAAACATCACCCGGCTTTCCTCCTAAATTGCAACATCCTGTATATTGTGAGAAGGAGCTATATCCAGGGCATGTAGGGGGGCTCAAATCTGAACAGAATGGATCATTTGAATAATAAGTTTCTGCACCTCCTCTTCCACCTGTACCAGCTACATGTCAAGGAGATGATTCAATAACAAGTAAATGATAAGTTAACCACATTAGCAAGAATCATTCAAGCATTACAAGTAACTTACCATGTGAGCCACCGCCACCTCCAGATTGGTGACCAGTAACACTCATTCCTCCCTGTCCATGGCCATTTGTATCAGGTGGACTCTCTCCTGGATTGCCATTGTTTTGTTTAGCAACAGCACCGGCATATCCACTGCCGATACCATCCAATGTCCCATCAATTACTGCTCGCCTGGAATAAATCTCAACCGTACCAACTGCGTAAACAGTAGCACCTGCAGGAATGATAAGCTCATCAACATTGTTGATGGTTGTAACTGCATCATAGGCAGTGCCAAGTGTATCCCCATTACCAATTGACGAATCGATAGGACTACCATTAAGAGTAAGTTGTCCAGTGGAGGTGTCGAATTCCAAATTACCAGCGGAACCATCCGAGTATCTTGTACAGAGTGGAAGCTATATAAGATTGATAGGAAGAGATAATGATACGGTAAGAAGGTTGCACGTCAACAACACAATTTATCAACTACACACAAAGCCCATACAATATCTTTCGAACACTTACAGCATCAGACCACGGGTAACAAACATAATCATCATTCCCATTCCCCATTGCCATGTCAACAGGGCCAGATGCTTGAGAACCCCACCAAACAGAAGTTGAATCGGATGTATCTTCTGGTCGGACGGTTCCTTGTTTGAACTGGCATTGACATCGTCCGATTGGAGCATTTTCTAAGTTAACCGTGCCACTGAACCTGAGACTGAAACCAACATACCCATCCACATTACTATAGGAAGAACAATAGTTAGCACAATCTATCTCAATGCCTTCTAATCCTTCTGTAGGATTGTTGTTTACAATATTGTTATATGGTAAACTATCACCTTCCGACACACAAGCACCATTCTCAATAACGCTACCATATCCTTGAGCTGTCAACTGTAATTGCAGCAAAAGTAGAGAGGATGAAAGCAAGATACCATTAGGATTGAGAGAAGGAGATTAGAAAGATGCATTCTCATTTGTTGGTACAATTAGACGTGATCAAGTGCAACTTACCAAAGGAAAGGGAGAATCATGACATGAGAGTTTGCGTTGAGAATCCTCATGAAAGACGGTGAGTGGATGTTTATCGCCTGACTTGAGTCTGCGCATGTCATTGGACTGATAATACGCCACTAGCGGATCATCTCTGAAATTCTGTCCATAATCGTCGGAGAAGTAAATATCCAACTCTTTAGCAGGGTGGATATCATTTTCTTCCTGCTTGGCAATGAACTTGACAGAAAGATATGGATGTACTTGTGCACATGATTCGGTAGCATTATCTGGAGCGAGTGGGAGAGCAGGAAGTCCAAGAGCACAGTCTCCTTCTAACAACATGTCTTTACGAATATAGTACTCAGGATTGAACAAGAAACTATGAAAGCCACACTCATCATTTAACTATGTTCATCCATAAAATAGAAGTTGTTGAACCAAAAGAAGGAGGATGTGATATGAGTCATGAAGGTCAACACATGTAATAACGAGATTGTAATAACCGATGGCTATCAACTTACCGAACGTTCTTCGAATTTACATAGTTGATGATGACCAAAAACGTTATCATGCTCACATGTTATGTTCATTTCAAATGACATGCCGCCACAACCCCCATTATAGAAGTAGGTTCCAAGGAATTGGTTGACGAGTATGGCGTTGACTTTTAGTTAGTTTTGCCTTTGCCCGGCGCTCTTTGTTATCATTATATTTTGCCACACTAATACTGCTATATGTCTTTACTCGTCCAGAATTTGTAACTTCAGATGTAGGAGCGTAAATCTTTTGGCTGTGGTGAGGGGCAATAGCTTCTTGAACATTGTTGTTCTGTGGATAATCACCATTAACTACTGAGATGGTGGTAGCCAAATCATCATTAGCTGCATACGAAGGGGACAACATCCCAAAAAATATCGTCAGAACTCCTAACATAGAGAAGATGATATATGGAATGTGGCAATGGATGATTGCTTTCATGATGTGATTTTTTCAAGTCTATTATTATAAGGTTTAGAAACACAAGAGGGTTTGAATAGTGTGTGAGATATACAGATTTATCTGATAATGCATGCTGCAAAGAAAAAAAAAGAAAACATAGATCAGCGCCAAGGAACCTAGAAGATAATACCCCCAGCTCCAGAAAAAAGTATGTAGCATAGCTTCTTCCCTCACATCCAGTTAATGTATTGTTGCGATGAATGTCACACCGAATGAGCTGAGATAACCTGATGTAAATCGCAGCAAACTGAAATGTGTGTGAAAATTCGAATATATAACATCATCAAAATTGTAAGGCAATATTTGAATTTGAACAAAGATATCCCAACCATTTTTCTGATCATGACAATTTGTCATGATCCGCTAGCTTCTACGTAGAAACCATGCTTTGGCCTTATCATGACTGAAAGTCATGATAAGAGGATACCAATTTTCAATCTATTGCAATAACATGAAAAACCATCGTAGACGGCGCCGTCGATACTTCACTTATACTACTCTCGACGGCCGATTTGATGGTGCAATGGACGCCAGTGTCGAGTAGCCGCATCATAGTCGATCGGCGTCGACAAAGTTGATGTTTTGCAATTGCAAAAATTGCAAAGGATACCGTATCCTCGTTCGAGCTCATCGGCGAGCAAAGTATTCCACGTCACAATATCCTATCATGACTTTCGGTCATGATCGAGATGCAAACGGTTGAAAATTCATTCCCGATCATGACAAATTGTCATGATAAAAAATGGTTGGGATATGCACAAATAAAATAAATATAAAAAACTAAATTGTGATTATGGCTACACACTTACCACCATCTCTCTAGCCATACCAATCGTAGCCCTACTCAGAACCCTCAAAATAACTACCAAGAACCCCAACACCATAATAGAGTACGATAGGCCGGCGATACGAGAAGACATAAAAAAAATAATAAAAAGATACGATGATGCCCCCCCACACTCCATGTGTATTAAAAATCAGAATTACCAAGTATTACCTTTATATCTCTCTTGTCAAAATCAATATTACCAAAGTTATATTATGCCGACTCTGTTTAATGAATTGGTGTAAGCACTAGAGAGACTATAGGGCTCTATGTCTGCAGGCTCAAAGTAGTACCTAGAGTGGAATGTCTGGTGGAGGACATCTGTGTACATAAGGTCTTAGCCATGAGGCACTCAGATTTGGCTCTAAGGCACTGCCTAAGACACTCGCCTGTATTGGGAGTCTATTGTTAGTAAATGGGAGATGGTACCACTCAAATACGGTATAATTATATAATTACGGTATGCGATACGGTAATTGGACTGGAACTCGTTACTCTTATTCAGGCATTATTTGCTATAATATAGTATAAAAACAGTCATCCACTAAAGTTGCTCTTCAATCTTTTGGCACAATGCACCCAAGTTTCTCTTCTCATCTCCATCCTTTTCATCATCTAATGAGGCAGCTTGACTCAACTGACGAAATAGTAGTAACATTTGATGCAAGTTATGGACAAAGAGTAACGTCTCTGCCAACATTTCATTTGCCTTGATGAGATGATGAATGTAGGCTCTTGTAAAGGATGGTACACTCTTCTTAGTTTGATTGTTGGTGCACTTGGTATTGAGGTGGTTGCTCCTTGTATTAATCTGACGAGGACGACATGACACACATTGACATCGAGGTAATAATGATGATGAGTCACGAGCATACTTCTCATCACTCAAATCAATCATACCACTTGCAGTCGTCTCTATGTCGTTCTTCTCTCCATTGTCAAGTGACATATCCAAGCACAATGCCATACCATCACGACTCCACAAACGTACCATGTCAGTTCCAATGATTGATACACCCTCCCGAGCTGCATCAACTATCGATTGTATATCATTCACAGCTAGTATTAGATATTCCTTTCTTCTTGGTGGAGTTGTTGATGTGGGTGAAGATTGTAATGTTGTCATGAGCTGACGCAATGCTTGACGCCGATACTCTCTGTTGTAACTAATACTATCCCAACCAATTATTGAAATGTGATTATTACCCTTGCTTAATAAAGTCTGTGTCTCCTCTTGTGATGGATTACTTCTTGGGCAAGAAAACATATATTTCAATGGCAGATGGGAAGCAGCCATATGAATAGGCAACCAAAAGGGCATAGTTTGAGTTGATGGTGGCGATGGATTGTAATTTGTAGTTCTAATCGACCAATCATTAGTTCTCTGTACCACCTTCTGAACCATGGTCTCCCATTTTCCCTTGACAACCATTCCCTCGATTGATTTGTGTGCTTGAGGAGTAAGTACATTGTCATCTCCACCATTATCCTTCATAAACTGAGCAAACATACAATTGGCTTGATCACGAGATGTATTTATATGATCAAATAACCCCACAGCTCCTTCACATAGACTTTTAGCTGTCTTCTTATCGTTGGAGGCAGTAGCAGCAGTTGTAGAAGAAGGGATGATATTGGTCAAACTTGTAACAGCATCCACATATTGTTCGGGCTTAATCTTTTGCCATCCATGTGGTGTATCTACTGGCATGCTATCTTTGGTACTGTTCGGTATAGCATCTTTTGCCTTTTGTTGCTGTTTTGGTTTGCTCTGATTGTTATCTGATGATTGCTTTGGTACATGTTTGGTTTTGTTCACATCTTGTATACTACTTTTCACATCTGATGCACTATTATTGTTGTCGGGAGAATCTAATGTAAAAGTGGGTACAATTAATGTAGATATATACTGTGGAATTCGTAGATAAGTTTGCATATAATTTGTAGACAATGATGATAATGTACCATCTGTATTGATATGTGAGTTGATCTCTTTGCAAATTTGAGCAGATTGTGACGGAGTTAAGAAAGTGTATCCTGCTGGCTTCTTTGTAGTATCATTGCTGCTTTTCAGTGGCTGCTGTTTTGTAGATATTTTATTGTCGATACCTTCTTTATTGATGCTTGTCATGTCTGTAGTTGTATGAGTTGTCTCTGACTTCTGAGTGTTTGAAGAAGGTGCATCATTATTGCTTGATTGCTCAGATTTCACTCTCTTTGCAGATTTATTGTCTCCTACACTACCGCCATTCTGCTCATTCTTTCTCTTCTTGTTATCACCACTACTAGGTTTTACATCACGATATACAGCAGTAACACAAGTATCCTTAACAGCCACACCTACTATCAAATGATCTAGAGGCTGCCACTTCCAACTTTGTTGCAAATCATCATTGTCATCACCATCATTTGATGTGGTATCCTTACCGCCGCCGCTTGGAGGACAAAATATCAACCGCATCAATTCTGGTTTTAGATATGGTATAGAGCCATCCTGTCCATGCAGGAGAAGACGGAAGTGAGGAGCCGCCGCCGTCATGATAACAGTGTGGAAGGAGTGAAACATTGTGGTGATAGAGGAGAGAGGGGTTGATTGTGCAAAACCGTTTGGTTTGCGGGAATTGAGCACGGTAAATACGCATGTTGCAAGTGCTCAACTAATATGATTGTAACTAACTCTATTATCTTCTACCGAACAAACCCGATGCCGCAGCTTTATCCCTCGCTTCACTCTTCATTTCTTTTTGTCTCTCATGATGAGCTCGTAATACATTTGCATATTCATCTTTTGTCACTAGCCCATCTTGAAATCCGTTCTTAACGCTGCCCAAAGCCTCCTCGTCCCCAGCTTTAGCTGCAATTATATAGTGTTTCATTGCTCGCTCATGATTGCCATCACCAAACTCCATATAACCAAGATTATGCCTTGCATTTATACTTCCCATCATAGCTGCTAGTTCATAGTAGTATTTAGCTTTCTTCTTGTCTACTCCCATGTCCCTTCGTCCTTGATCGTAGGAAACGCCCAAGTTGAAATACGCCGCAGCACATCCAAGCTCACCAGCCTTTAGATATAATTCACATGCCTTTTGATAGTCCTGTGGCAAACCCATACCTCCCCAAGAATATTCCCGTGCAATCTTATTTAAAGCCTCGGCATTACCTTTATTCATTAGATTCTTTGCCCTTTTTATTTCTTCTTCGAGAGAACTTGGTGGTGGTGTCCGACAGAATGCACATAAATCTTTTCCTTCACTCATGTGCATAGCATAAATACAACCATGACATATAATCTTTCCACAGCATGATTTGAATGTTGTTTGTGCCGCAGCTGGTGTAGGTAGCATGCATAATGGACACTCTTTAGGCTCTACCTCTTTAAACAATTGCTCGTCGTGTAGCTCGGCAACTCTTCTCTCACATGCTTTTTTATGCTTCTTACGGTGTTTCTTTTTACATGCGGCATTGCAATACTTCACCATCTTACATTTGTTGCATGTATTCATATCATCACTATTGCCCTCTTTACCACAACTAGCACATGTAGACATATCACTCAGGATATCAACCTTATTTATACCCTCGGTAATAGTATCGATATCATAATTTTGCTCACATGATGTGCACTCTTTTTTACTCGATGTTATTTCTCCACCGCCGCCGTGCTGTTCAATATCATCATTATTATCTCCGGTATTACTGTTCATATTTCTATTCTAATCTAATATCAATGTATGTGTGCAGTTTTGTCAATTTATTAGCTCCAGCTATAAGTATGTACTCTAACACCTCAAAAACTTTTTTGATAATATATTGATACGAGAGATATCATCTGCAATATAATTGACTTTCAGACTCTCTGGATATATCAATTGTTATATTAACGAGATCAAACTGCTGCCAATTGAAATTGTATCAAGAACTGATGTATTATTTGTATCACGGTATACCAAAGCGATTAATGCCTATCAATCGATCCCCATATTTATTGTGCATGTGTTTGAGTCACGAGGCCACCGCCAATGAAAGATTATTTAATCTGATCAACCAAGAAAGTAACGATGTCGGCAGTATAGAACTAATGACTAACATCACCACTAGGTGAATACTTTACCTATACCCAGTGGATGGGATGAGTGAGTGAGTAGTTCATTGATAATTGATAGTATGATTGAATGACGGATGAAAAATGAAATTCTCATAAACTTTGATCTCAACATGGCGGCCAATAAGAAGCACGATGCCTTCCTTTCATCAATGACATTTGCCTCTGGTGATATATCATGTGAATGTGACGAATGTGGACTGTCTGATGATGTACCGTCGGATATACGAAATGCAGTAATGGAACATCAACGTAAACGAAAGGCGGAACAATTATCTACTGCAATTTTTAACAATGGCAATAACAATAGACAGCGGGGATATAATATACAACAGAGTAGAGAATTGGTAAAACGAGAATATGGATTTTCAATATGGAAGTTATGTATACCATGTTGTGTTAGTGGGAGAGGATCTGATCCCCTTGTGGAGTATAGAAATCAACATCGTATTTTGTTTATCAAGCAGTTAGATAAGGTATGTTGAATTTGTATAGAAGGCGTATGAGCGTGCATTTATACCGTTCTTTTGCAATTACTAAGCAGCTTTACATCTACATATAGTCATCACGAGTATCATCAATAGGAAGAGGTATCATCGGCTCGGCAGCCGAAGAGAATAGTAGAAGACATGTGAGTTGGTTAGAAGGTTCATCATACTTGTTACCCGCCTCGAAAGGAATTGCTTGTGGATGGATTCATAAATCTGCTACTGCTACTGAAGATACTACTACTGATGAGACTGCAGCTGTTACTGAACGTGAGCAGAAGAATGAGGACGATGATAAAGTTGAGAAGATACCGACAGACTCTTCTACAACTAACACATCAACAGCAACAGATGTCAAAGATATGATAGTATATGCATTAAAAGTATCACCTGAAACACTAGAAAGCATGAGTAACAAGTCTACACAGGAAGAATTACCATGTTGGGTACAAAAGTCATTTGAGTTATTCAAACAGTGCTTATCGACAGAGAAGATAAAAGCAGAGCAACCGAATGATACCAAACAGAATGGCACAACTGATGACGAAAAGAATGAACTAGAAGGTATCAAACTATCAAATGATGAGTCTTTATCAATGAATCTAATAATAGAGTTAGCACTTGACGACCCCTTCTTTGGTTGGAGTAGTCATATACCCGATAGATAAAAGAGGAACTGGTTGGTGTTTGGTGAAGGGAATACTCTATCCGTGGTAATACATATCAACAAAGAAATACGACTATGTTTTGTTTTACATTATGAATAAACTATAATAATGAACACTGCTTATGTTATAAAGCAGTTCCTCATGCCCATAAATCCGATGCTGATTGAGCTTTATCCCTCATTTCACTTTTCATTTCGTCGCAACTCTTTTGATGTGCACGTAGAGTATTAGCATACTCATCTTTTGTTACAAATCCATGCATAAAATATTCCTTGACGCTGTGCAGAGACAGTTTATCTCCCGCCTTTGCTGCCATTATCATGTGCTTGACTGCCCTATGATGATTACCAGCCACTATCTCTATAGTACCAAGGTTATGTCTTGCTTCTAATCTCCCACCCATGGCCGCAAGTTCAAAGTAGTACTTTGCTTTTTTTGTATCCGCCTCCACACCTATTCCCTCTCTATATCTATTGCCTAAGTTGTAATATCCATTAGCATATCCAAGTTCCCCTGCTTTGAGATATAACTCATTAGCCTTTTGTTGATCTTGAGGCAAACCAGGATCTCCATCGGCATAACCCCTAGCAAGCATGAAATAACCACCCGCATTTCCATTATCTACTAGTTTCAATATTCTCTTCATATATTCCTCATCGGTATCAACATTAGATTCTCTGCAAAAAGGACAAATTTTTGTTGCCTCTCCACTCATGTTCATTGCATAAATACAACCATTGCATATAATTTTACCGCAACATGCCATAAACGTTTCTGTTGCACATTCTAATAGACTATCACCACATTGTAGTGGTAACATACAAATTGGACATTCTTCACGCTCTACCTCCTTGAATAACTTCTTATCGTATAATTCTGCTGCTCGTCTTTTACATTCTTTTTTATGTTGTGGACGATGGGCCTTCTGACAGGACGCACTGCAATATTTTACCGATAAACAAGCACTACACTTCTTTAGTTTGGTACTATCCTCTTCACCTTTACCACAATTGGCACATGATAACATACCAACATCGGTTGCACTCATATTTCTCGACATACACTATTTAGTTATTTTGTTTTTGTTATTGTTGTTGTATTACTTCGTTGGCACAAGATGACAACTGACCACTGATATGTTATTTACACTCGTGTAATGTGATGTTATGTAGAAGACCACGCCGTTCCATACCTTATTTAGTACAATACCTGCTCAAACAATAACAAGAGCTATAACACAACGACAAAAGGATACCGGCGTGCCGTCATAAGTCATAAAAATACTCGTTTTTATTTCCTTATTTGCTTGACGACTTGGACAATAGTAGAGTACTCATTGTGATACAATAGGCACGCCGATGTGTTATATATAGTATACTTTACATATAGAACAACAGAAATATACAGCAATTGGGCCGCTTCATACAATAGGGTATAATACACAGCAACTAACAACAAATACTAAATAAAAATTCACATGCACCATGTCATCATCAGTATCAGCCCCAAGTATTGATAAGTGTGCCAATTGTGGCAAGGGTGAAGAGAATTGTAGCAAATTACAGAAATGCGGTGCATGTTTATCAGTAAAATACTGTAGTAAAGAGTGCCAAGCTGCCCACCGAAAGCAACATAAACAGGAATGTAAAAAACGTGCAGCAGAAATATACGATGAACAATTATTCAGAGAGCATCCTCCTTTGGAAGAATGTCCGATATGTATGTTACCCCTGTCGTTTGAGAACCAAACGTCAATTTTTAAATCATGCTGTGGGAAGCTTATATGTGATGGTTGTGTTTATGCTATGAAGATGAGTGAAAGAAAGGATTTATGCGCATTTTGTAGGATGCCCAAAGCAACTTCTGAAGAAGAGGAAATTACTCGATTAAACAAATTAATGGATAAAGGTAATGGAGAGGCATTCCAATCGCTTGGTGGGTATTATGGTCAGGGACTGTTCGGTTTACCACAAGATTGGGAAAAGGCAGCTGAGTTGTGGTTAAAGGCAGGAGAACTTGGATGTGCCTTTGGATATTACAACTTAGGAGTAAACTATAGCCATGGATTGGGTGTGGAAGTAGATTTGAAGAAAGCTAAGCAATTGTATGAGCTTGCAGCTATAAGTGGGCACATAATGGCAAGGCATAATCTTGGTGCATTAGAGAGTCGGGCTGGTAATGAACATCGGGCAATGAAGCACATGATGATTTCAGCAAGAGCAGGGTACAAGAAATCTTTGGACTATGTCAAGGCAGGATATATGGATGGGTTTATTACAAAAGTTGAGTACGCAAATACCATACGAGCCTTCCACGAGAGACAACAAGAAATGAAAAGTGATATGAGAGATAAAGCTGCAGTATATATGAGAAACAGAGCTCTTGAAGAGTAAGATTGAGAAACCAGGTAATGTTCAATTCTTTATACCGATTGGGACGTCTGAAGCTATATCAGTCGAATGTTGTTGTGCACATAGAAATAATTATTTAGTTCATACTTTACAGAAGGCATTGTCCCGGATAGTAATTGAGTGTTGTTCTCTTAGAACAAATGCCTCACTCTCTCCATGGCGTCTGCTGCTCTCTCCCTCATTTCACTTTTCATCTCGTCCTGTGACTTTTGATAAGCTCGTAGAACACTTTCGTATTCATCTTTAGTAACAAATCCATTGGCAAATCCCAGTTCTATTGAGTCCAAGGATAAATGATTCCCAGCCTTGGCTGCAATTGTGTAGTGCCTAAATGCCCGATCGTAATTACCAGCTTTATACTCTAAGACAGCAAGATTGTTCCTGGCTTCCATATTCCCACCCATAGCAGCTAATTCATAATAGTGTTTTGCCTTCTTCTGATTATTCTCACGTCCCAAAGTTATCGTACAATCGTGATCGTAACTTTTGCCCAAATTGAAATAAGCCGTGGCACATCCAAGTTGCCCAGCCTGAATAGATAAATCATGTGCCTTTGACAAGTCTTGCACTATATCACTTGTCCCGGTAACATGGAAACCTGCAAATTGGTAATATGCAAAAGCATTACCAGATTCCATTTGTTTCTTAGTTCTCTTCCTATCTTCCTCAAAGGAAGGCGGTGCCGGAGTTCTACAAAATGCACATAAAACTTCATGCATATCTTTCCCTCTAGATATGGCCTCTGCAGACATCCCATGAATGCAACCACTGCATATAGTCTTCCCACAACATGATACGAAAGTTGTTCCTTCACCATGCGGAAAAGGTAGGAAGCAAACTGGACATTCTTCACGCTCTACCTCTTTGAATAACTTCTCATCATGTAATTCGGCTGCTCGTTTTTTGCACGCCTTTTTATGTTGTGGGCGGTGGGTTGCTTGACACTCTCTACTGCAATACTTCACCATATAACATCCATTGCATGTTTTAAGATGTCCGATTTCATCCTCGTCCTTACCGCAATTGGCACAGTTAGTAGCAGAGCACACGGACATATTATTTTGGAAATTTGATGTGTCAACTTTCGGGCTCTTTTTAGAAACAACTACTATCACTACCGAGATGAAACTACTACAGATCGAGAAAGTACTAAAAACTGATATTTGGTTATATCTGCAGTATATCTAATGTACTGATTGGCCAAACAAAGGGCAATGGATAATGACGTACTTAGTACAATAGTTGCAATTGAATATTGAAAATCGCAAGTGAAAAAATAAAAGGATACTGCAATTTATGAGAGTATCATTTGTCTGATGGTGGGGAGAAGGAAGAAGTTACAACAATATGAGCGTCTCCATCGTTGTTCAGCGCTTCCGTGAATGTAAACTACTAATAGATGAGCTAGACTATGTTACCGTCGGCGGTGGTGGCGAGAATTGCTGCGGTATTCTTGCTTACATCAGTTTTGCATCAACAACAACAAAATTACAAGTTGAACAAGCAGCCCAAACTTTACTCAACTTACCAATAGTAACTACTGGATTATGGGGTGATGGCGAATCGTCTACCAAATCTATATTATCATTAGCAGCCGAGGTTGAATCATCATGTTCATTAGTCATTGTACCGCAAGCAAATTTGATAAGTAAAGTGAAACAAATGGGTAAATCGATACAATATCATGGACAGATTAATAAAGAAGATGGTGAGCATTTATATCATTACTTTAATGAATGTATAAAGGGCATACTGTTAGAAGAACAATGTAAGATCAACTCGCAAGATCTGCCAGAATGGTATACAAAACGCAAAGTACATCTCCAACAAAACAATAGCAATAACAATAACAAGCAAACTCATCCAAGTATACTACCAAATCAACTCTTCAAAGATACAACAAAGTATAGCGAGTGGGATGAAGATGGATTACCAACAAAAGATGCAGAAGGGAATGCAATATCCAAAAGTCAAATGAAGAAATTGAAAAAGATATATGAAGCACATGTTAAACGACATTTGAAATGGAAGGTTGATCATCCAAATGGTAATGAAGATGGAGCATCAAATGAGGAACAACAAACCAATTCAGAGAATGGCGTATCAGAAGAAGTACCACAATGGGATGATAGTTCATTGGATACATCATTTTGTTACTTTGTTGCCGGCAGCTTTGGTAAACGACAGGCAATGGAGTTATCTAGTGATATGGGACCATTTGTTCATTCGTTTCAAGTTTAATGAGTATGGAAGTTGACTTACTCTTGATAGTCTATTCTAATACCTATACTAAAGATCTTTCTGTATACCATACGCCCTA
>Ga0214479_100484_pt1 | contig 23274 bp, 20 predicted proteins | sample M1_20Mar14CPVII9_5_FD_165054 | JGI IMG/M metagenome (GOLD analysis project Ga0214479, IMG submission 165054) | Marine eukaryotic communities from Monterey Bay, California, United States - M1_20Mar14CPVII9sort6BwellE14 | ecosystem: Environmental > Aquatic > Marine > Unclassified | place: USA...
ATTGTTTATTGGAGCGCAAAAAAAAGCCCCGCCGGTGACGGCGAGGCTTTTAATTGTGTCTGATACACTTCGATCGACTACTTGTCGTGGAAGTCAAGCATCCACCATCCGTCATCCCATTCAAGGCTTACCTTACGCCATCCAAGTGGAACTTGGGGGTATGGGTAGAATGGGCCGATGTATGGCCAAGCTGATGCGCTGTATTGCTGTGGATAAGTGACAGCACCGTAGTTCGGGTGTGCTGCGTATCCAGGCCAAGCGTAACCAGGAAGGTTAGGAGCTTCGGTTGGAGTACCGACGTTTGCTGCACGACCCATAGGCATAGCTGCTCCACCAGTGGTAGCGAAAGGCAAAGGCTCGCCTTCGATGACAACCGCAGAGATTGGATTGCTAACCTGTGTAGCGATAATCTGCCGCTGTCCTTGCATTGGAGCTGGAGCGGTTACGGCTGCTTGCTGAAATACTGCTGGCTGTTGAGCAGGAGCAGCAACTGATTTAACTTCGATGTCGTCGACAACTTTAACGACTCCGAGGTGTCCGGCTTGTTGAGCGGACGTCAGGATAGTCATTTCCTGAGCTGGGTTTGATACATGCCCTTTGAACCAAACAGTTCCATTTTCGACACGCATGTCGACGTTGAAACCCTTTAAATTTCCTTGGCTTTGCTCGGCTTGAAGCCGGCTCTTGATGAAATCAGCGATTTGCTGATCGTCCGCCATACCCAAGACGGGTATAAGCGAGGTAACCGCGACCGCGATTCCAAGCACTAAACGACGCATTAGAGATCCCTCCTGGTTCAAAATCGTTGATCGCAGTCAAACAAATTCGTCTCTAAGTTGATTTACGACTGGTTGGTCAGCAGATCAAATTGAATTTGTTGGCTCAGTATCAAAAGAATTTTGTAAGTGTATTGAAACAAGCACAACGCTGTTTACAGGCTTGGGTTCCAAAAATTGAATCCGCAATGAATGCTTGCCGCAGAGAGGCTAAAACTCAAACAAATCAACGTCCATGTCGATTGTTCAAGTTCTCATTTGCGAGGCCCCCCTCGCGGATTCAGTCCATTGAACCCAGTGTTTGTTTCGACCAACAAAAGGATCTGAAGTCACAATTTTTCCGATTTTAAGGATCTTCTCAGAAATTCTGTCGGATCTTGGGCAAAGACGAGCTTGTTTGCTAGCGGAAAAAGTTAAGTTAGCGGAGATGAGAGAAGTTTGCGTGCAAGCGGGCTGTCGAGAGTCAAAAGCAAAAGAAGGCAAGTTGGGGATTGGACGGCGCGTTGAGGTCGATCCCTTAATTCCATTTTTGAGCGGCATCAAGTCTGAGCGGTTCTAATGTTCATTTGCCTGGTAGTGTTGCTTGAGGAGATCCTGGCCAAAGTCATTCTTAAAATCTCTCCAAACGGCATGAACGTGATTGGCTTTATTTTGGGTGTTGTCGTATTCCAAAATAAAGGAGGGTCCTTGCACTCGGTAGTAGTGGGGTTTTCCGCGTTCTAGCTCTCCAGCCCAGGCGAAATGGAGTTCATCAAAACCACCGGCTTCAATTTTTTTCCAATCGTTAGCGGCAAGTTCAGCGCGGCATTTGTTCAAATGCGCGTCGACAATTTGTCGCAGCATTAATTTTTGTTCCTTTGTCATTTTTGCAGCAGACAAGCCTTTAGGAGTGAGCGCCGTTGCTTCTCGGCCGGGACCGTTAATGACATCTCGGGGAGCTTTTTTGCTGAAAACGGCGACGGTCCGTTGGTCCGCCGTGAGTGCTTTGACTAGGGCCCGCCCGAGATCTTCTTCTTTGCCGAGCACACGAACCCCCTTAAATTGCCCAGACTTAACCTCTCCAGGATTTGAGCCGAAAAATGCAGGTGTCACAACAACCTCATTTTTAACGACGGTGACGCTAATGGAGAGGTGATGCCCCTCGATTCTCCAGCCCCAGGGAGTTTTGAGTGAGGGTGTTCCAAATAGAAAGAGGTGGTACTTTTCGGGATCACGTTTGGGAGAATTGTTTTCCATTTCATGCAAGATCTGCTCCAACGCCATGATCTGCAGTGATGTTGAGTAACCGCGATGGCTCAGTGCTGTGTGGATAAGCGACATTGCCAGCAATCGCTGATTTGGCTTCAGGTTTTTAAGGCTGAGCCCCTCTCGCTCCATTGGAATGAACTGCCAATCTTTTCGAAGCTTGTCATCGAGTGGAAATACCAGGGTCGCCTTTTGTTTCGGAGTGAGAGATTGCAAAAAATGATTTGCTGAATCTGTCATTTCCGAAGCAATTTCATGTCCGCAGAGGTTTGCCGGCAGGCTCGATACGAGTAAACCGAAGACCGTTACGGCTGACAGAAGATTTAATTTGAAATTCATGGTTTTTAAGATGTTGGAGCGGTTAATTTAGAAGATCGCATTATTGTGGACGGAAAACGGAAATGCCAGCATTTGCTTTTAGTTTTGAACAATTATTTATTTCGCCAAATCAGGTGATCGCTGAGTCCCAGTTTTGATTGGAGGTCGGCGATTTCAGATTTAAACCTCTTGGCGTCGACTGGGTACCCTTTCGTGGGTTTTATTTCTGGAAGTTGCTCGCGCCAGTATTGATTCCAAATTCCCATGAATACTTCTCGAATGTATTTCGCAACCATGGAGGCAAGGGCCGCTGGTAAAAACGATTCGCCTTTTGCTTGAAATCGTATAAATACATCATGGTCATTTTGGCGGAAGCTGTAATCACTCATCTCCCGTGTTTCATCCCCCACCAACACGAGTTCGTCCGCCAAAATTTCTTGAACTAAACCTGCGTACTTGCTTCGACCACCATGTTTATCGCAACCAATTTCAGTATCGTCATCGCAGTGGTTCATCAACCGCTGGACAATTTTGAGGGTGTAGGTAGATAGTAGAGTTGCTTTGTTTCCCAACACATCAAGCTGATCATTAAACAGGGGCGGGAAAATTGGATGGCACTCGATTTCCAATAATTTGACCCCGGCTCGGGTGCAATTTTCCTGGAAGGAGTCTCCGAGAGCTTTGATTTTGTGAGGATCGCCAGCCAGCGGAAGGCTTTTCGATTGTCCGGTCAGCCAGAGTTGACGATCACTATGGGTGGGGGAGTGCTGTGGGCAGAGTAATTCGATGAGGTCTTGCCAGTCGGTGGGGATTTTGCCTTTGAGTGCATAAACAAGAGCAAGAACGTTGGTTTCTAATTGTTCGATCGATCCTGAATAGACCTTTTTTGAATCTGCAATGAAGACTTTGGGGGCGTTTGCGGAGCGGGTTGAGTGGTTTGCTACGGCGTCACTTAACGCCAAATAAAGATCGGTTTCGGTCGATTCCGTTTCCCAGAGCGTACCGGCCATTGTTAAAGGACCGAGGTTGGGGCCGTAGCCTGCTTCGTCAGTTCCAATGAGATACGGCAAGTTAATGCTTTCGAAAATCGAACCGAAATTTCTTAAATGCCAGACAGCGATACGCTCGACCGGTTTGCTATCATAGCGGATCCAATTTAATGGATGAAACGGCGTCGGAAAGGTGCGAGAGCTGGGTTTGTTGGTTTTGTTTTTGGGTTTTCGTTTGAGTTTAGTAATTTGATTCCACAAGAAGGCCTTGTTTGATGGATTTTAAAATGATTGCGGAACAGTTCTGGGAGCAGGGGTTTGTTGTCCTGGAATCGTTTTTTGAATCAGAAGAGTTGGATCAATTGTGTCGCCTGATATTTGAAGAGTTCGGAGAATCTCCAAGTTTCATGCACGATGCAGAATTCTTGGAACTTTCAAAAGCAGATGTTATTCCGTGGTTTCCGCAGCGAGAGGGTGTATTTGATTTTGATGCGATTGGAAACAACCATGACCTTCAACAATTGACCGCAGCAATCCTAGGTGAGCATTGGTGCGAACAGTACACCATGGTAATGTTTTCGAATCGCAATAGTGATGGACAGTCATGGCACCAAGATTGTCCACCGGAAAACGCTTCGCAGTTTAATTTAAACCGGTTGGTTTATCCTCATGATATCGATGACCAGACAGGAGGAAGAACCGTCGTCATTCCGGGGTCTCATCGACATGGTGTTCTTCCTGCAGGTGCGCCGAATGAAGACCTTGATGGTCAAATAGTGTTGGAATTAAGCAAGGGAACACTCGTGTTATTGCACGGTCACTGTTGGCATCGCGTGCTGCCGATCAACGACAATAAACGTGTTTCCATCAACTATCGCTCGGCACCCGCTGGCACTCCCGATAATATCACTGATGTTTGCGTTTATCGAAATATGAGGTACCGATTTTCAACCGGTGAAGTTTTAGAAGAGAGAGTCTGAAAAACAGCACAGGTCTGGAGGAGGCTTTGTTGAGTCATGGTTGATTGTCGCTAGTTACTCGAGTTTGGCTCCGCGAGTGGAGTATTTATCACGTGCCCCGATTTCATCCCTATTCATTTGCGGTATGATCGAAGCGTAATTTGATCAATATTTTCAAGTGGTTAGCGATATGAAGTCAGGCGATTTTTCGGTTCGGGCATTGGAAATTCTCAAGGAACTAGGAGCCGAACTCCCTCTGCAGTCAATTGCAATTGGTGAGAACTGGGAGACTGGCACGGGGGAAGTCGTCGATGTGATTTCACCAATCGATGGTAGCTCAATCGGAGTGCTCCAGTATTGTTCGACCGACAAGGTTGACGAAGCCGTGTCAGCAGCGACCGAAGCATTTCATGTGTGGCGAACGGTACCGGCACCAATTCGTGGGCAATTGGTTCGTGAAATTGGTAACGAACTGCGAGCGAATAAAGAGCAACTGGCCTACCTGGTTTCGGTCGACTGCGGCAAGATTTTTCAAGAGGCTCTTGGTGAAGTCCAGGAGATGATCGATATCTGTGATTTTGCAGTTGGGTTGAGCCGTCAACTTTATGGTCTGACGATTGCGAGTGAACGCCCGATGCACCGTTTAACTGAACAGTGGCATCCTCTGGGTCCCATTGGTGTGATTAGTGCGTTCAATTTTCCAGTGGCGGTTTGGGCGTGGAATTCGATGTTGGCGTTGGTTTGCGGTGATCCGGTGCTTTGGAAACCTTCGGAGAAGACTCCTTTGACTGCGATTGGGTGTCATTTGATTGCGATGAAAGTGATCGCGGCGTTTGACGATGCCCCGACTAATCTGATCCAGTTGTTGATTGGAGGCCGTGACGTTGGTGAAGCGATTGCGGCTCATCCGGGATTGCCGTTGATTTCTGCAACGGGCTCATCGGCGATGGGGAAATCGGTTGCGGCCACAGTGGGGGCAAGGTTGGGGCGACCACTTTTGGAATTGGGTGGTAACAACGCCGCGATTGTTGCGCCTTCGGCTGATTTATCACTCGCGGTGCGGGGAATTGTTTTCTCAGCCGTGGGAACCTGTGGTCAACGATGTACATCTTTGCGGCGACTAATTGTTCACGATTCCATTGCGGATGACTTAGTTGAAAAACTTCTTGCTGCGTACGGTCAGTTGTCGATTGGTAACCCACTGGAGGAATCGACACTGATCGGTCCACTAATTGATGAAGATGCTGCCGGGAAAATGCAGGCTGCCCTTGATGCCGCTCGTGCCGAGGGTGGTTTGGTTCATGGTGGCGAACGGATAGTTAACGAGGGCGGGCACGGGGTTTACGTCAAACCGGCACTCGTTGAAATTTCGAAAGATGCTGCGGTGACCCAAAGAGAAACCTTTGCACCAATTACTTACGTCATTCGCTACAGCGAACTTGCGGAGGCGATTGCAATTCAAAACAGTGTTCAGCAGGGACTCTCTAGTTCGATATTTACAAGTGACGTGCGTGAGGCGGAGCTGTTCTGCTCACCGTCAGGCTCTGACTGCGGAATTGCGAACGTCAATATTGGCACCAGTGGCGCAGAGATTGGAGGCGCCTTTGGCGGTGAGAAGGATACGGGGGGAGGGCGAGAATCCGGATCGGACGCGTGGAAGTCCTATATGCGTAGAGCCACCAATACAATTAATTACTCTACAGAATTGCCTTTGGCTCAGGGGATCAAGTTCGATCTCTGATTAGTCCGTTCGGCGGGGCGAATCGCTTCGCCGCTGTGAAGTCAACCTCTAAACCAACGGCTCAAATCGCTTTGCGATTTAGAGCCGAGGTGTTTGGGCCTACTAGGTTCTTAACGATGCCGACCTTCTGGAGTACGGCCAGGCTAATGTAGGTCAAATCGACTTCCCACCAGCGGTGGCCGTGCTGGGCAGAACGGGGGTCGGCGTGATGGTTGTTATGCCAGCCCTCGCCATTGGTCAGCAAAGCGAACAACCAATTGTTCCGGCTATCTTCCCGAGTTTCGTAGTTTCGGTATCCCCACATGTGTGCGGCTGAATTGATTGCCCAGGTCACGTGCCATGTGTATACCGTTCGCATGATCACGGTCCAGAAAAAGAACTGGGCGGTGAACCGAGTTACGTTTTCCGGAGCGAAGACGAACGCCAGTCCGAAACCGACCCCGAGAAGTAGCAGTGCATGGAATGCGTAAACTCCTACCCAATTAAAGCCTCGCTGGAGCCACATGTAATATTTGTCACGCATCAAGTCGCGAACGTACTTGTCGTAGGCTGAAGCGGTGCTCAAGTCAGTGTTATCAACGAACATCCATCCCATGTGTGACCAATAGCCACTTACATTCGGAGTGTGTGGGTCGGGTTGGTGATCGGAATGTTGGTGGTGTACTCGGTGAACGAGAACCCAGCGGGCAGGTGAGTCTTGAAAACTGCATACGCCAAGCGTCGCCAACGTGTACTCGAACCACTTTGGGCAATCGAAACCGCGATGGGTGAGGAGGCGATGGTACCCAGCACCAATTCCCATCGACGTGAAAATGTAGTTTCCAATCGGTAAAAAAAGGAGTCCCCACCACGAAAAGAAGTAGGGGATAAACGCCAGCGGAATTAATAGGTGAAAGAGCGTGACCGGAATGATATAGGACCAAAGCACTTTGCTTTTCGCATTGACCCCTTCAGGTCTGGGAATTCGAGACGTTCCAAGCCTTTCCGATTCGACGTGAATGTCCTTGGCAATCGCGTCTGTTTTGGCCGCTTCGTCAGAAATGTTTTTTTGTTCGGGTTGAGTTTCAGTAGCCATGGCTTCTCTGTTCAAATCGTTAGGGAGCGGGGCGAGTCCGCAAGTGAGAACGGGCGGCGTTACACCCCCCTATCCTAGTCTTGTCGAGTCGCTGGCGAAAGTTCACTTGTTCACGTCGTGGAAAACAGCGGGCAATGTCTCGACACTTGCTCGGGGAACTGTTTTATTTGTTAGAGATTAACTGGACGTTTTGCGGGTTTATGGCAACGCTCGGATTCTCTGAGCGTCAATCCGTCCAATGGCTAACAACAAAAACGGTTAGCTTCAATTATCTAAGCCTCGAATGAATTCCGAAAAAAAAGAATTCGGGCAAGGCGTTCGGGCTGATTCATTTTAGCTGCAGGGATTGGTTGCTGTCGCTTACCTTCGCCTGCGGTGGTTCTGTTTCGTCAAGTGCTTCCACGCCTGCCAGGCTTTGCAACTTGGCCACATCGTATTGATTCTCAAGCGAAAGCAAATCTTTTGTCTTGCCCGGTTCAAGTTCCAGCATCAAACCGGAAATGCGCCAACCATCAAGGTGTTTGTGGAGTTGCCACGTGACTTCCATCTCGTAAGGCTCACCATCGACGTTGTCGACAACGTATGTGTCTACATGAGCGAGTTTTTGTTTATTGGTTGCGTAACGAACCTCGCCGGTGCGGTAGGTGGATGCTGGTCCGCCCATCGGTTCGAGTTTAAGTCCAGCTTTGGTCGTTGCCGTAAGTGCGGTGCGGGTCAATAGGTTTTCAGCGGCGATTCGATTGCCGGATTGAAGGAGGTCTAAGAACCGTTGGCAAACTTCTGAAGGTGTCGATTCGGAATTTATTTCCTCAACACTCAGCTTCGCTGGTGATGACAACTCGGTCGTGCTGACTACCGCCACCGTATTTGTTTCGGTTGAAACAGGTAGCTCATTCGCATTGGTGGTGGTTTCGTTCGGGGATTCATTTACCAATTGGGCGGATTTTTCTTCCATGCAACCAGAAAAAGAGATCAAGCTCATTGCAACAATTGCGGTGAGTCCGGTGAAACTATATCGCCCAAAAAAATGCGGCATTATCAAATCCTTCCGTGGATGTCGGCAATCGGAAAACAGATCCGAAAGACTAGGTCAGTTGAGAGTTTGCACTTTTTTAGTGGAATGGGTCAATATGAGTTTCTCAGCCGATAGCCGAGAAAACCGTGAGTTGCGTTTTTGAGCCTCAATTTCAGTCAGGGTGCTATCACTTTTGCGATTGCGGGTTGATGTTTTGTTTCGAAGGACTTTGGAGGAAGGCGGTTAAATCCGTTGAACCATGATTGCGATTGTTTAAACCTTGTTTTGTTTCGCGTTTAGAAATTTCCCGGCATCTGAGAGGTTGGCGTTGAGTGCATTATCGTTAGAGGGTCGGAATCGCTGCGTCCCGTTGTTCACCGGTGTTGCTGCGGACTCATTGGGAGTGAAAGAATCTCTCGTCTTTTCTTTCGAGTGACTGATTTACGGCACGACCCAGCTGGGACGCAATAGCCCGGTTCATAAAACGATTGCCGTTTTACGCGGGTCGTCGTTCTGTTAATCTCCGCCGCCCCGGTAAGATAAAATGCGATGTCATTCCGATTGGAATTCTGAGTGTTAATGCGTAACTACATAGTTCCAATTGGTGTGCGATGGCTGTTGGCAGTCAGTTGTCTCGTCATTTATTGTGGTATGAACAGCGGTTGCGCGATACAGAAAGGGCGCAACACGTTACCAACAAAGCAGCAGTTGGTAGTCGATCAGTTAGTCGTGCATTCCGATTTCCATCTGCCTAAAAATCATCGACTGATACGGGAGCTGACTTCCCGACGAAATGAGATCGCAAGAATTCTAGATATCCCGACTTCTGACGAGTCGATTCATGTTTTCTTGTTTGATGACGAGGCTCATTTTCAAGCGTTTATGGAACGGGCTCATCCAGAGTTTCCAGGCAGGCGAGCATTTTTTGTCAAGAGTGACAACAGTCTCAATGTGTACGCCTTTTGGGGGCCTCGGGTGGGAGATGATCTGCGTCACGAAGTAACCCATGGTTATCTCCATTCAGTCGTTCCGAACTTACCCATTTGGCTTGACGAAGGGCTGGCTGAGTATTTTGAAATAAAGCGGGGTAAACACGGCCTCAATGGCCCACACATTTACAGTTTGTCCAATCGATTGAGGCGCTCGGAATGGGAACCTGATCTGTCTAGGTTGGAAACATTGCGTGAGGCGACTGAACTAGATCAGATGGACTATGCAGAGTCCTGGTTGTGGGTGCATTTTCTCTTAAGCAGTGGCGAGGAAACTCAGGCGCTTCTGCAAAATCAGTTGAACCAATTGATTCGTTTGGGCGTTGCCGATTCGATGGCTCCGTCAGTTGCGGATTTAATTCCCGACAGTGAAGTGAAGTTGATTGCTTACCTAAAGCAACTTGAAGGGAAAGCAAATCCACCCAGAGGGATACCTCCAGTGAGTGTAACCAGCGCCGGCAGCGACGCCTACAAAAAAAGTTCTTTGGAAGGCAGCTAGAGCAGCCACTAGTGGGAAGTGGGAATCTGCGAAGGGAATCTGCGTTAAGGCGACTCTTTCCTGATTCCAAATTTCTTGATCTTTCGATCGAGAGTCGAACGTTCGATGCCAAGAATCGCAGCAGCTTTACTTTTATTCCAGTGTGTTGCCTGAAGGGTCGCGGCGATGTGGCGTTGCTCAATCATTTCCAGTGACTCGGGCTGGTATTCCTGAACAATCGTTCCCACGTCAAATTGCGATTCACTGGCAGTTGAGAGGTTGGTCAGCAGTAGTTCATCGAGCTGAATGATTTCCCCTCGCGCGAGAACCACAGCTCGTTCAATGACGTTCTTGAGTTCCCGCACATTTCCAGGCCAGCGATACCGTTTTAGTTGATGCAGTGCTTGAGGAGAGAATCCGTTTATTTTGCGCCCGGTTTCAAGGTTATACTTTTGTAGGAAGTAATCCGACAATTCGATAATATCTTCAGGTCGCCGTCGAAGTGGCGGCACGTCGATTTGAACGACATGAAGTCTGAAAAAGAGATCTTTTCGAAACTTTCCGCGTCGCACTTCCTCTTCCAAATCGCGGTTGGTAGCGGCAATGACGCGAACATTCACTTTGATAGATTTGCTTCCGCCGACGCGTTCAAAAGGGTGACCTTCAAGAACTCGCAAAAACTTTGCTTGAATGCTCGGGCTCATTTCGCCGATTTCATCCAGCATTAAAGTTCCTTTATCAGCGGCCTCAAACTTTCCGGCTTTACGATCAGTAGCTCCAGTGAATGCGCCCTTTTCGTGTCCGAAGAGTTCACTTTCCAGCAAGGATTCAGATAAGGCGGCACAGTTTAGGCAAATGAACGGATTGTTGCGTCGGTCACTGGAGAAGTGGACTGCCCGGGCAACCAATTCTTTGCCAACACCGCTCTCCCCGCGAACCAGCACGGTTGCTTTGCTAGGTGCAGCTTTTCCAACTTGTTCATGGACGCGGAACATTGCGTTACTTCCGCCGACGATTTCGCTTTCGACGCCGAGTTGATTTCGCAGTTGGTCAATTTGATTGCGAGTCTTGGAGAGGTCTTCGACTAATTTTTGTTCTCGGTAGCGAGTTCGTAATGCCATGCCAACGGTCTCAGCGACGGCGAGGGTAAACTCGAGATCGTTGGGCCGGAGGCCTTCCTGCATGTTGGTGGAATATAAATGAATCAGGCCGATTGTGCGGTTGTTCATTCTGATCGGTGCGGCGATCACGCTGGTGGCGTGAATGGTTCCAGCGCTGTCTCTCAGGCCAAGTGTGCTGTCGTCTTGGATGTCACGAGCGAGAATAGCTTCGCTACCGCGGAGGCATGTTTCGGCGAGAAACTGCGAAACTCGCTGGTACTCAGGACGCGTGTCGCTTCGCCAAGCAAGAATTTCGAGTTTGTTCGGATCAACGGTTGTGCGTCTTGATTTGGGGACAAGCAATACTGCGCCGGCATCCAGTTTTGTTTCTTCGTGTAGGCAGTCCAGGGCCATTCTTGCGATCGCACGAGGGGTCGTTTCGTTGGCTAGATCGAAGGCGAGTCGGCACAGACGCGTGGCGTTTCTCGATGCTTTGGATCGGGCGTTTTCACTGGGCGGGCCCTCCTCGAGAGAATCTGGATCTTCCGCTTGTAGGTAGCGTGTCTTTTGCCTTCGGTGAGTGATCTGAGTTGGTTCAGACAGTTGCAGCTCAGCCATGGTGGCTTGTTCGTCCGAATCATGGATCTCGAGACCGGTCACTGTTTCGGATCCGATTTCGACCCGGGAGAAGACTTTGCGGTTGTAAGCGGATGAGAGGTCTGTAACGAAAGCCATTTGGGTACTGGCGATCCAGATGATTTCTTGGGGCTTGAGAACATAGTCTCCAGTGACCCGTTCTTTGCCAACGGCAGTTCCATTGCGGCTGTTGAGATCCCGAACTGTCCACTTTCCGTCGGAACTAAAAATTTCCGCATGCTGCCGACTTGCCTGGTCCTCTTTGATGACAATTTGGTTTGTCGGCGAACGTCCGATTGTGACGGTTCTGCCGGGCATTAATCGGAAAACGTCCGACCATTTTTTTCCATCTCGAATGACGAGATAGGCGATATTTGATCCAGTTTTTGGTTTCTTAGGGCCGGCCATATTCAGAAATTGAGTTTAAACCATGGTTCTGGGGGATTTACGGAGTGCAATCCGATAATTTGGGATATGATTGTTAGGGTAGGTTTTTGTTTTCCGTAGTATTATCAAGCGGAAAGACCGGTTTTTCTTGCCATTGGAGACTGCCCAAGTTAGTCTTAAAAGCAGTCTGAGTCTCACAACTGTTATCTTACTGCGATTCGACCAACATCCGCCAGTCTTTATTAGAAGTTCTCGGGTGCGAGGTAAGAATGCTGAGCTACAAGTACGATATAACCGAAATACCAAGGGGCAAGGCCTTTTTTCTCAGGAGCTAAATCATGTCGGCACGTTTCGCCAAAATCACCTTATTCGCGATTGCTGCGTTGTTGGTTATTCCAGCAGCTGCAAATGCACAGAATGCGAACAACGGTGGTAACAATGGAAACAACGGAAACAACGGTAACAACGGAAATGGATTCAACAACGGCACTATCTTTAGTGGTGTTGTCGGCGGTATCAAAATAGATACCCGAGGGGTTTTTACCGGTGAAAAGGCCAAGCTTGACAGAACTGCTCTCGCCCGCATCGAAGAGGGATTGAAAGCCACCGACTCAAAAATCGCTGAAGCGACTCCACTTCGAATGGTTTCTCTTCGGGGTTTGGAGGAGGCAATCACTCAAGCCAAAGACGAAGGCAAGCCGTTAAGCAGCGAAATTAAGTACATGGCTGGTTTGCAGCGTGTTGAATATGTGATCGCATTAGAAGACAAAAGCGACATCATTATCGCGGGTCCGGGCGAAGGCATCCGATTGGACCAAGACGGCGTCGTTGTTGGTGAAAAATCAGGAAATCCTGTGATTCATCTCGAGGATTTCCTCGTTGCGATGAGATCAGTTGAGAATGCTCGAACAGGGCAGGGTGTTTCGGTTTCGATCGATCCAACCGAAGGTGGTATTCAACAGTTGCAAAACTTCTACGGCCAATTGAAGCGATCGAACACACCGTTCCGTCCCGAAATGCAACCGTTGGTTGAAAAGGCGATGGGCGACCAGACAATTCGATTGACCGGAGTTCCTGCTGACAGTCGTTTCTCGCAGGTTCTTGTTGCCGCTGATTACAAGATGAAGCAACTGGGAATGGGGCTAGAAGCAGCTCCGATCAGTAACTTCCCAAGTTTCATGGAGATGGCTCAAAAAGCTAAGGTCAGAAATATGACTGCCGCTCCAAGGTTCTGGATGGAATGTAATTACGAGCCGGTTGCCAAGAACGCGGACGGAAGCATCTGGCAGATTCGTGGCAAGGGTGTCAGAACGTTGACCGAAGATTCTAAGTTTGATAGCCAGGGCAAGCGAGACGGTGCGAAAAAGCCGAATCGTTTTGCTGTAAAATGGGCTGAGATGATGACCGATCGATTTGACGAATTATCATCTGCAGAACCTGTTTTCCGAGAATTGCGAAATGTAATGGACCTGTCAGTCGTGGCAGCGATCATCAGTCGTGAGCAACTTAACCAGAAGGTTGGGCTCGAGACACCTGCAATTCTAGGGCTGACCAATGCGGCTGTCGTACCGACCTACACCGTTCCAAAGGTTGTTCCAGCTCAATGCAGTTTCGTCCGAATTGCCCAAAGCTGGCTGGTATCGGCTTCGGGTGGTATTCAGCTTGATTCATGGGGCATAGCTTCTAACACTGAAGTTCTGCCGAACATGGACAGGATCGAAACTGCGACTGCGACTCAGGGTGGCTCATGGTGGTGGAACGCAGCGTCCAACTAAGAGCCTTGTTCGGTAAACTGGAAAATGGTAAAGCCGGACATTTACAAACAGTAAGAAAAAAGCCAGACTTTACAGTCTGGCTTTTTTTGTTGCTTTTCAATTCCAGTTGCGGTCTAGCCGACTTCGACCCATCAACCGACTTAGTTAACCCGTGGATTTCGATTGAGTTCATCAAATTCTCACAGCTTTTACCAAACGGCCAGTCCGGCAGAGTTTCTATCTCTTGCGGATACAGCGGTGGTGTTTGACGTTCGTTCTCCCGGTGAATTTTTGCAGGGGCACATTCCCGGAGCCATTAATTTGCCGCTGTTTTGTGACGACGAAAGAGCTGAAGTTGGAACGATCTATAAAAATTCGGGACAGGAGTCGGCTGTCCTGCGTGGTTTGAAAATTGCGGGCGGTAAGATGGCGGAACTTGTCATCCGGGCAAAGCAGGCTGCACCAAGTCAGGGTGACGTTCTGGTTCATTGTTGGCGAGGAGGAATGCGGAGTCAGTCGATGGGTTGGCTTCTCAGTACTGCCGGACTGAAACCGACCGTGCTTGAAGGCGGTTACAAAGCGTATCGAAGTCACACGCACGAGTCACTCGATGCTTCCTATCGGCTGAATGTTGTTTCCGGTTTAACGGGTGCTGGTAAGACTCGGATTCTGGGAGTGCTGGCTAACGCGGGTGAGCAGGTGGTCGACTTGGAAGGGTTGGCGAACCATCGTGGTTCCGCCTTTGGCGGCATTGGGCAGCGAAAGCAACCGACCACTGAACAATTCGAAAATGACTTATTTAGACAATTGCAAAACCTCGATGCGAATCGCCCAATTTGGGTTGAAGACGAGGGGAATCGAATTGGAACCGTAGTGGTGCCGCCTGCGTTTTATCACTTGATGCGACACTCGCCCGCTGTTTTTATGGACTCGAGCCCTGCCCAGCGGGTTAAGAATTTAATCGAGGATTACGGAGATCTTCCGCTGGCTGAACTCGCTGACTCCATCAACAACATTCGTAAGCGATTGGGCCCGCAAAATGCCGATGAAGCGTTGGCCTCGCTTGATGGAGGTAATGTCGCTCGGGCCATTGAAATCGTTCTGGCATATTACGACAAAACCTACATGAAAGCTGCCAACGCGATGCCTCGCAAAATTATGCCATCGTTAGCAATCGACGAACTTGATGATTCAGGCATCGCATCTTCGGCTATCGCTTTGTCCAGCGATGCGACCTTCGTTTAAGCCATGACTAAATGTGTTGTCCGGCTAGTTCTCTCCAAGTCGATTGGGCATGTCAGCAATCACGTAAGCGGCAACGGCCAGCGTGATCGCACAATCGGTTAACTCTTTTGGGTTCACTTTGTCCACGGTGTCAGCATTGGTGTGGTGGGTGTTAAAGTAGAGTCGTCCATCGACCGTCAATCCCATGCACATAGCACCGAGTGGCTTGATCTGCCCGACGTCCGCCCCCGAGTAGCCTGGTTTCGCCCGAGTCGCGCCAATCGGCTCCAAGAGAGCGAGAATCCCGGTTAGCTGGTCAAGAGCGATCTGCGATTTTTCTTCGTCCTGAGCGTCAATCGTGAGCCCCTGTGGTTTAAATCCTCCTGAATCGGATTCAATACCTGCAACATGGTCATCGTTTTGGTGGCGAGCGGCATAGCTTCTCGCTCCAGCAAGACCGTTCTCTTCATTGGTCCAAAGCACGACGCGAATGGTACGTTTTGGCTTCAGTTTTAATTTTCTTAGGATGTTGAGCGCTTCCATGGCGGCGACGCAGCCAGCTCCATCGTCTTGAGCGCCTTGCCCCACATCCCACGAATCGATGTGGCCGCCGATTAAAACGACTTCTTCAGGTTTCTCCGTGCCAACGATTTCGGCAATGACATTGGCGGAAGGGGCTTCGCCCATATCTTTTGCATTCATGACTAGTTTGACGACGCACTTCTTGCCTCGTTTTTGTAGGCGGCTGATCATCATGGCGGACTCTACCGAAATGGCGGCAGCTGGGATTTTTTTCACTTCAGCGTCGTATCTCATCGCTCCGGTATGCGGGCTGTCGAGAGAATAGGCGGTGACCGATCGAACAAGTGCCGCGACTCCGCCACGTTTAGCTGCCCATGACGCTCCGTTACTTCGGTATTGCACAGCGTCGCCATAGCCAGCGCCGTCAGTCTCGGAATACCTTGCCATTGGATAATCAAAAAGTACGATTTTCCCCTGAATTGCTTCGTCAGGAAGTGCGTCCAGTTCAGATTTGCTTTTCACTGAAATAACCTCGGCAGTGATGCCTTCGGCTGGAGTTCCAATGGACCAGCCAAGGCCGAGCATGTTAATTTTCATCGCGCGAGGTTCAAGCAATTCGCAGCTTTCGTCCCCACGCACCCATTTGCGAATGGTTACGGCCTCTGCTCGAACGTTCTCTTGGCCATCGTCTTTCATGGATTTTTGAGCCCACGCAATTGCCTGATCCAACGATGCGCTCCCACTTAAACGGTGACCAATGTCGTCGCATAGTTCCTGTAGCTTAAGGTAGGAATCATTCTCTTTTTTTGCGGATTTAATAATTTGATTTGCAACGGGCCCGTAGCTTGATATCTTACTTTGATTGTTCACCTGAGCTTGAGTTTCGGCAGAAGCGCAAAGTAAAATTGCAAAGGCTAAAAGTAGAGGAGCGATTTTCATGGAGTACTTTCGGCAGTCTTAAGCGACTCTAAATAAAAATAGGAATGCGCAGTCTCACCAATGCAGCGAGTGATCGCGTGCAGTGATTTGGCAGGAAGCAGATATTATCCGCAATCATCGGTTCGGTACAACGGTAGGCCGTGCCAGATTGATCTAATCGGTCAAAACTAACTCTTGGGAGTTTCTGGGCGAACGTAAAAAAACAGGCAGTTCGTTGTTGGAACTGCCTGATCATGCAGGATGCCTGTAAATTTTAGTGCCAACCCCGACAGGCTTGGCTCGGCAACGTTAGTTGCCGGGGAGGGTTTCCGAAACACTGATTTTTTCATCTCCTGATGTTTCCTTGGCTGCTTTCATTGCGGCAACAGCGTCTTTGTGAACGATGACAGCTACCGTTTTTAGGCGGACAAAAGCTTCAGACAGGTGAATGAAGCCTTTGTGTTTACCAATTTCTCCCCACGAGTTTTTGACTACATAGTACTTGTTGCCTTCAGTGTCCCGCGAAATTCCAACGAGGTGCATCAGGTGGTCGTCAGTCGTCGCGAGCGAAGTGAACGCGTCTTGTCGCATTTCCTGAGTGACGGTCTGTTCTTCGCCAGGAGTTGTGAATAGGTCACGTCGATTAGGGTTGGTCGGCAAAACTGCGATTCCGCGGGCAGCAGAAAAACCTTTCTCACTTACATCACCGTCCCAAGCGACGCTAAATCCGTTTTCGATCGCAAAGTCAATCGTTTCCATTAGTTCATCAATTGGAACGTTTTGGAATGAGCCATTGGAATAATTGTCAGGGATTTCTAGGACGAATGATTCCCCGAATGGATGGTGGGTGAACGAGGTAAGACTCTGATAGTCCTTTCCGTTAAAGCCAAGGCTCTCAGAGAATTCTTTGGGGGAATAGCTACGGTCTCGGTAGGTAAAACGGGTCGGCGAATCGCCCAAATACGTGTCCAGGATTTTGTCAGAGGCGATTTTCCATTTTGGGGAAAGCTTCTTTTGCGTGGCGACTGCTTCGAGGAACCCTTTCATGACCACTTCCATCTCAGTATGGTCATGACGTTTTGAATTGTCCTCTCGTCCAGAGTAATTCTCTTCGGGTACTAAACCGAATTGATGAGCTGAATTAATGAAATCATGAGCGAGGGCGCCTTGGGAAAAATTTGCTTTTCCCTGTCTCAAGACATAGTTTTGAGCCTTGTCTTTGTAAATGTTCTTGACGATAAACATTTCGGACAGATCGTGCTGACCCTTTTCCTGACGAATCAACTCGGACTCAATAAAGGAGGCCGTTGCAAAGCTCCAACAGGTACCGGTGGAGTCCTGTGATTTGACGTTGGTGTAAGGAATGCTGTATTCGACAGTGAACTCATATTTGGGCACTGCCTTTTCAGCTTCTTCTTGTTTTTCTTCTACCGCAGGTTTTGATTCTTTGTCAGTTTCCGTTGCTTTGGGTAGAACGCCGTCAGCAGTTTTGGCAACCACATCTTCCTGCCCAAACGTGGGGCCCATTGGAATGAGCGTTATCGCGACAAGTAACGAAAGTTTTAAGATAATATTTTTAAAAGCGTTTTGCATTGATCCACCTGTAAAGTTAACTCGACCACTGATGCCCTTATGATACCCTAAATTTTACTCATCGGTGAGGCGGTTCTGATGTAGAAACTCGTTTTGCACTTGAAATCCAAGTCATAAAACTGGCCATCCAGAGACCTCCAAGGGCCCACTGAATTGTGCTGACCCACAGGTAGACCCGGTGAATCTTATAGAATTTCGCTTCGTCCGAAATCGTTTCACCGGCTAAACTAATTAATTCGTCCATTTTAGGATGGAGGAAGACCAGTGTTGCGAGGCAAATCAAAATACCAATGGCAATTCCAATCTCTAGGACGAAATTAATTGTTTTGCGGGATCGGCGATTGAGCCAGAGATCCAAGGCGAGCATGAAAATCGTCAACGCTGAGGCAACGTTGAGCCAGTGGGTGACAACCTGGGTAATAAATCCCTGTGTTCTCGAAGAACCGAGTATTTCACTTCCCACAGGAACAACCACGGAGGCGTAAAAAGTGAATCCGCCCCACCAGGTAGCGAATGCGAATAGGAGTGTAATGCGGACGAAATTACTTGCAAATTGGCTCACTGGCAACTCGCTCGTTTGGCGCTCAGTGAAAGTGACTGAGGCGAGGTAACAATTGTTTTAGGACTTAGAGGATGTTACCAAATGTTTTAGCGTGCGTCCGGTCAGCCAGACACTGTGTTTCAGATTTGCAACGGAATTTCTTGGAATGAATCGTGTCCGTGTGATCGGAATACGAGTCGTATTCCATCTTGCTTTGTAGGGTTCGTCACCGCGCAAAAAATCAAAATTCTGTAAGCCGAGTGCGATGGCTCGCTGAATTGCGATTGAGCAAATTTGGTATCCGGGTTCAAGACGCATTCGAGTCGCGTCCATTCCAGATTGGTACAGGTAATAGGTGTTGTCGCTCCTGAGTCCAATGGCGGCGACGAGAGGTTTTTTTTCGAAATTAATGATGAGTAGTTCTGCCCGATTGTTATTTTCCATCGGTAGAAAGGCTCGATTCAGGAAATGTTCAAACTCAGTGTCCGCAAAACACCCGGGCTGACCCAGCATTTCTCGCCTCTGTTGGTGAAGTTCAACGAACACATTCCAGAGTTGTTCAGTGGAGTACCGTGAATCAACAGATGAAAGAACTTCAGTATCTGCGTTTGCAAGTCGCTTGGCTGCCGCCTTCGTCTTGCGCCGCATTTTTTTGCTAAATTTTGCGTTCAGTTCTTCCCATGAAGATGGAAGTTCAGCCTGCCAACCTCCCTCAAGCTCCGTAGTGTGATGTTTCATTCCGTTGGCACTCAGTACTTCGCAGAGATATTTTGCCTTGGGGTCCTGGGGAGAGATCCCTTCGAGTTCGATGACGTCGATCCGTCCTAGCGTTTGAGACTGGCCAATGTTTTCAATTAGCCAGTCAATTGCAACTCGATTGAATTCTTGGTGATTTTCCTCGCTGGAAATCAAGCACAGGTAGTCACTGCAAGCGTCGCCTGATCCAAGAAACCGCAGTTTGCTTAATAACGGTTGAGTGCGATCAATGCACCACGGCGCGATTCCAATCCACTGATCGTTGTTATCGATGCCAACAAGAACTGCCAGTTCGAGTTCTTTGCCGAGGGTTTGAAACCAGTTTGCCATCCAATCGAATTGAAAAAAGGGAAAACTACCCGCGAGGGCATCCCATTGAACGCGGTCCTGTTCCAGCTCGGAAAGGTTATTGTAAAGCTTCAAACGCATAGTGATAACTAACTGGAGGTTGATTGTTTAGCGGGAGCGGCAGTTTGAGAGTTGGAGCGATTTTCAAATCTCTTTCTCAGTGAAATCCATTTCTTACGCAAGATTTTCGTCAGGGGCTGTTCCAGCCAGTGCGTGAATGCTGCGGCAATGCCAATGACGGCTCCAATGGTTAGCAGGAAAGCGAGCACGGGATAGCATCCAGCGAGCTCCAGTTGCCTCATTATTAAAGTGCCAAGATTGTTATGAACGAGGTAAAGCGAATAGGAAATAAAACTGATGTACACAAGCGGTTGAAAGCGGAGCATGGGAACGCGACCATAGGCGCTGGCGGTCAGCAGTCCAAACATCAGGATCGTGGCCAGAGGATTATGTTCCCGCAGATCAATTGCGTGGTAAACAATCCCGCTCAAAACAATGCCTCCCCAGAGAACCCAAGGGGTGCCGCGCTTCGATCTCAGTTCGTTGAGGAGGATTCCCATCGCGAACAACGGTAGCGTTCGAATAAATAAAAGCTCTTCAATTACGTAAAAAGTTGAGTTCCAATCGGACTGTGGGTACCAGACTTTAAATTGGGTGAAGGTCGTGCCGAGGATTAGGCAAATGGAAATGGCAACCATCATTGTGCGGACTGGTTTATCGAGTAGTCCCAAGATTAACAGGAGCATCAGAAAAATATAGAACAGCATTTCAACTTGGAGAGTCCAGGTTACCGGTTCCATGTTTTCATAACCTAACAGGTTGGGCATCGTCGTTAGATTAGCAACGGTCCAGTCGACTGTTGGTGGCGTATTAAACATCGGGATGTATGCGAAGAGTGCGACGTTCATCAAAATTACGATCCAGTAGGATGGAAAAATTCTTATCCATCTCGCACTGATGAAATTTGCCGAATCACGCTTGCTTAAAAGGGTCATGGCGTTGACCAAACCACTGAGCATGAAAAACAGCTGAACACCGTACTTGCCATACGGGAATTTGTAACCAATCGGCGAGCTAAACCCGTACTTTTCTTCGTAGACCCACGTAAAATGAAATAAGAGCAAATTCAGGCATGAGAGCGCACGAATAGCATCTAGCTCCAAAATCCTTTTCGACTTTGGCTTGGTTGGAGTTGTTGGGAGTAGCTGAGTCATGTCGAGTGTGTAGATGTCGCGTTTCTGCGGCATTCGTTGGTTTAGCGGCATTGCTTGCGAAAGGTTATTTCACGTTTTGTTGGTTTCTGAAGAAGCGGTTTGATTTCGCGACGAATGGGTAGAGATTGAATGGATTTATTCGGGTTAAATCAGTCTGAACGGTTGTATGTTTCTTCGGAATGCCCGGATCTCACGCCTCGGATCGAGAGAGATGGGGAACCCTTTCCGGGAAATTCAAAAGGAAATTTGATAGCAATTTCTGGAGATCAAAAAAAAATCGCCAGCAAAGCGTAAGCACGTTTTCAGCGTTCGGTGTGTTTTTTTTCGAGTAAATATTTCCTTTTTTGGTTTGGGCAATATTTTTCTTAAAGTTTGACATCAGATGCTGAAAACTTCTCTTGACCCAAATCGATGGTTTCAATAACTTGCCAATCAATCAAGGGTTGGGTGTCAAACACTTAAGCACTTGACCAGAAATAAGAGTTGTTTTGTGAAGGCGGATTGCACTGGGGTTGACTTGTCAATTCTGCGATCAGCAAGTCGAGACGCTGACATGGATGTTGCGTTATAAGCTTGTGCCTGAGCAAAGCTGAAGCCGATCAAAGCATGGATGCGGAGATCGAACTTCGTCCAATCGCTCTCGGACTTACTGAGGTGTTCTAAGCCCCCCTGGAACCCAAAGTTGCCGAGGGTGTTTTTTTTTGCGCTGACGGTTTTTGGAAACCGGCACCAGTTTGAAATCGGTACGAGAAGGAGTGCAAGCTCGATGAAGATCAAGCGGTATCAAGTTGACGCGTTTACCAATACCCTTTTCGCCGGGAATCCCGCCGCAGTCTGTGTCGTCGATCAACCGATTTCTGACGTATTGATGCAGGCGATTGCCGCTGAAAATAATTTGGCTGAAACAGCATTTGTTTGGGGAAGTGGGGGCGAGTATGAGATTTGTTGGTTTACGCCAGTCTGTGAGGTTGATTTGTGCGGGCATGCCACGCTGGCGAGTGCTCACGCGTTATTGGCCGAAGAAGGTGGGTCTGAGGAGGTAATTCGTTTTAACTCGCGACATCGCGGTTCCCTTGTTGTCACGCGAAGGGAAACGCTTTACGAGCTAAATTTTCCTCGCGCTAGTTATGCTCGACAAAGCGTAGATGCAGATCTACATCCGTGTGTCAGTGAATCACCGGTTGAGTTTTGGACGGCGGGTGCTGATCTATTGGTGGTTTATGCCGATGCGGACGCGGTCGCTCGATTGAGTGTGGACAGTGACCGTTTAGGCGATTTGAAATATCGTGCACTTATGGTGACCTCGACCGGGCAAGACTGCGATTTCGTTTCCCGATTTTTTGCACCCGCCCTCGGGATTGATGAAGATGCGGTAACCGGTTCCGCCCATACCATTTTAGCTCCGTTTTGGTCTGAGCGACTGAAGAAGAATAAAATGGATGCGAAGCAACTGTCGCAACGCGGTGGTGAATTGACTTGTGAGGTGGTAGAGGACCGGGTGTTGATTAGTGGGGAAGCAGTTACTTATTCAATCGGCACTATTTTGATTGACTAGCAGTTGCTTAATTGGTGGAGGCTAAAAGGTAAGCAGCATTGGACAGGGAGTGGAATTGCCGTTTCGTTGTTTAGCAGCAATGGTATCCTCAAAAAAATTGACTCAGCCAAACTCGATGTCCCTCGACAGCTCAAACGCGGATGTGAGGTTCAGTGAACGACAATGCCATGGTCAAGTTGAGTTTCAGGGTCTTTGAATGCTCGTTTTACGAGCCCCATCCCAAGGTAGCGTTGGTCTCGAAGCGAAAAAGTGACGGAGCTAATTGTTCCGATGGGTTCACCATTGAGTGTCAGTTCGTCGCCAACCGCAGGAGGTTTTGCCGTTGGCTGTAGTTCGGGAAATTGAATGCTTACCAAGAGGCGATTGACCCGGCCTCGCGCGTCAATTCTCGCGACCGTTTCCTGCCCCAGATAGCATCCCTTGTTGAAGTTGATTGCTTTCGAATCTCGTTGCAGTTCCTGTGGAAGGTTGTTTTCTGATATGTCCAGCTCGTACCACGGCGTCGCATTTTCGACTCTGCAGACTTGCAGCGCGTCGTCGCTGCATTCGGAGATCCCCGCATTCTTAAGGGCGTCTTTGATTTCAGGCAGGTAAGGTGCGTGAACCAGAATGAGATAGCCGAGGCCCGCAATTTCGAGATTGGCTACGAAAATTTCGTGATTTTTAAATTCTACTCGTTGAACTTTGTTTTCCGCCGGCACCGCGCCGGCGAGTTGCGTTAGGCGCTCATCGGCAGTATTCCCTCTTACAAACAGTCCTGCCCAATTTGCGGTGGCGTCCTCGAGGGTCACTTCTTCCCTAATTAAATATTTATCGAGGTGGTCAACTGTTGGTTGGACGTTTATTCCATGGCCGAAAAGGAGGAGTTCGTCTTGTAGGTTGAGCGCATGGACGAAATTGAGAATCTTCCCTTTGCTGTTGAGGATAAACGCTTCGCATGACTCGCCAGTTTCAAGCTTCTTGATTTCGTTAGTGCAGAAGTTGTGGAAAAATGAAAGTCGGTCTTCACCAGTGAGGCGAATCAAGCCGTGGTTCGCAAGGTGCGAATAGCCGGCGTTGTTGGTAAGCGCGTGGTAATCGCGTTCAAGTTGGTTTGTCATGGCTTGTTTTTAGTTTCCTTAGGTGGAAGGGGCGTCACCTG
>Ga0214479_100485_pt1 | contig 23251 bp, 14 predicted proteins | sample M1_20Mar14CPVII9_5_FD_165054 | JGI IMG/M metagenome (GOLD analysis project Ga0214479, IMG submission 165054) | Marine eukaryotic communities from Monterey Bay, California, United States - M1_20Mar14CPVII9sort6BwellE14 | ecosystem: Environmental > Aquatic > Marine > Unclassified | place: USA...
TGTCGTTGTACTCTCTGAAATCAACATCGTGAAATGAAATACACTTGATGTTTCTATTCTTCTTCAGCCCATACGCAAGACTTATCAGTGAGTTGAATTGTGTACGGCGGGGAATAATTCTATTCCAGGGGAATGTGATTGTGAGTTTTGTAACACTGTTGTTGTTACCTAACAGAGTACCAAGTCTTTTCCAGCCAGCCAGTGATTGGGGGGAATAGAAAGCCTCGTTGAAGGGTGCAACTATTAAATCAGTCAATGTACTGTCATTTTGGAGTAGTCTCTTTTGAAGTTGGGTTGTTGTATCCATTGTAGTTTAGCACGGTTTTGATGAAGTTGTTTGTCTAAGCACTAGATGCAGTATCATTCAATTATGCAGATAGTTAGCCACAGATCTTAAGATACATGAACAAGCATGATATAGGCCATCAAAATATGGATACTTGAACAAAGACCAGAAATATGGATACGTGAACAAAGGATACCTCTTTTAGTAAGGACAAGTAAGGACGCAGCTTCATGTTGATATACTTAGTTGATAATATTGAAACGCGTCATGTGCTGAGGTTGCCGAGCGATAGTCCGGATTAGCAGATCTACTAACTTTATTCCCAAACGGCTACAAGTTTGCAAAGTTTGTCCCAGAAGCATTCTACTGTCATTTCCATCGCAGAAAAGTGAAGTTTAGACAATGATACACAATTGGTACTTTTATGCCAATGACCAAAAAATTAAATACACAACAATCAACTCATAGGCAGCTGCTATTGCTTTGGTATATTAGAAGCTGTATCATTATACATATATGATATCCCATTATAAATAATATTAAAAACACCGCCAATACAATCAAAAGACCGATATCTTTTTGGAAATGGAAGAGGAAGATAAGAAAAAATGTAAGTCATCTTTGTTTGTACTTGAACCATACTAATACTTGCAATGGAAATTGACAATCGTCTCATATAATATATCATTCATAGCATGTTGCAAATGCTCTGGTACGTGTAATACCAAACATTGCCCGTGTCAGAAAGATAACTCATCATGTGGAGCTCACTGTGGGTGCTCATCTGATAAGTGTAAGAATAGAAAGAAGAGACCAAATATTCTTAACCTTAACTTCTTTACACCACCACCGTCAAAGAGAACTCGACCAAATGCTCCTTCTATACCAACCACAACACCAAATAATAATAATGCAGACAGTATTGGTGCCAATGGCGGTAGATCTAATCGAGAGGATACCACCTCAAACAAAATAACCGAAGATGCATCTGAATTATGTGCATTTCACAACAAATACAAATGTGGTGCAGATGATGGAGATCTACAAAATTGCAGCAAATGCCCGGCATATGTACATCGTCCTTGCCATGAAAAGTATAGAGCAGCTGTGACGATGGAGCTTGGTCATAATAATGTATTGCAAATCAGCGATGATGATGTGTACTGCCTCGACTGTCAACCAGATAAAGTACCATCACCTCCTAATAACAATAATAATAACAATACCATCATGGGACAGTTATTTAATACTCCAAGAGGTACCTCGTCACGATTATCATCTACTCCGCTTGCTCCGCCGGCTATACCCACTCCAATAGACAATAATGAAAAAAGTACACAAGACGTGCAACAAAATTATATCTTTCCATTCAAACCACCCACACCTCGGAAGAAGATATCAGAAGTATATGGATCACAGCATTGGCCATCCGAAACAAATAGTCACTACGATTTGAATACTTTTGGTTATAATGATGGTATATGTAGTTGTGGATCTACAAATATGATACGTCACAAAAACACAAAAACAACAAAACCAATTCTATGCAATGGACGACCACGATTCGTTCAAAGTATATCATTAAAATGTAAACATTGCAACAAAACAACAATGGCATATGAAAAGAGTTATGTTGACACTCTCAGTCGAGATAAGAAAAGGCAGCTTAATGCTATTATTGTCGGACAATCAAATGGTATTGATATGGGATTGATTAGAGCACTACGAAATGGAGCAAGTGCTGATGAGGTAGAAAAAACAGCTCGGGCCAACTTTTATGATGATTGGAGCATTTGCAAGCGTCAACATGAACAATCTGATGCACAAGAAGATTTTCCACCTTTCCCTGAAGAATATGTACCAAAGGCCGCTCAACTTAACAAGGCCTTCCTTCGTGATATGGATTGTGAAAGTATGTGGCTCAAGCGTGAACTTGCTGCTTTAAAATCATCAACAGCACTATCTATTGACTGTCAAGTGAAGGTTGTGCAGAGATGTGTCAAGAAGACAGATAGAATGGGTAGTGCACAAGCTCTTTCTATTGTTGGAGATTTTGGTATTGTGTTGAGCCATGTTGTCGTGCCATCTGACAAGAAGGAATACAGAACTCAAGCAATGGAAGAAGTAATATCAAGGCATGACGAACTCCCAAAGTTTTGCTATGTCGATAGAGATTGTTGCAATGGCAAGCCGGGAGGTCGCACTGAAGAGACCAAGATGTATCATGGCATGGAGAAGAAGCTCGACTCCAAACATCTTCTGACGAGAATTACAGATACCATCAATTCTGAGCACAAACGAGCGGCAGCATTTATTAGAGGCCTGTCGAATAGTATCTTCACACCCAATCTAAGTGACAAGATTAATTTATCATCAGTAGCAATTAGTACACTTCGAAGCCTCACGCCACAAGAGGAACGATCTGAGTATGTAAGACAACATATTGGATGTGGAAAGAAGATATGCTCAAGAATATTGAATGCAGGAAAGTCAGTGTTAGTGTTTCATTATGTGAATTCATATGTATTGATTGTCTTTGGAAGTTGTATACACTAACATAAGTTCATATCGTCTCTCTTCATCTTCGTAAACGATGGAACACGCATCTTCCAGTAATCTATCAAGCAACAGAAGACAAGAAGAATAAGAGCAAATACGAAGGCTCGCCTGCTTACAACCCTACAAATCCTCTCACTCCATCTCACTGGGCCTATCCTCTCATCACAACAGCAGTATGGAAAGTCATCAAACAACAGCTGATACACATTAATAATGGATGTATATCTGATGATGGTAGTGATATGAACATGATACAGCGTCAAAAGAAGTACAAGAATACAAACAAGACGCTCCCAGTTTACATTAGCACTCGGGGAACGAGTAAAAATGAAGCTTTTCATTCTGTTACGTCGGCAAAGTCAAGAGAATGGCACCAAATTGGAACAAATCTATACGATGCACGTTTATTTTGGTTAGTTATCCATTACAATCGGAAGAAACTTCGAATGTTTAATAAACAAGCTCTTCCCGACGGTATATCTCCTTCCGAAGTCGGATCAAATGAAGTAGTATTAGCAACAGTAGAGGATGCGGAGAAAGTCAAGTTTGGATTCGAGTACTTCGAGTCTGTGAAGAATACACAAGTTGAAATTGCAATAAACTATCCAACCAACTCAGCAAGTACGAATGCTTCTACACATGGCACCAACTATGAATTATTACAAGGTATCGAAGTACCAAACGAATTGGGATTAGAAGATATCAATCGTATTGGAAAAGTATTGGAAAAGGCTTTACCTGTCGCACCAACAGTAATAACAAACAGAGTAAATACATCATTACCACTTGATGTTATCGAGGAATGTACGGAATCGTTGGCTCAATGTAAACAACCTCCAGTCAGTCATGTTCAATATCCCACACAAGCAAAGGAAATAGACAATGATACGTATACCAGATCAACTGCATCTACCTTGACTGTTGATAGTAGCATGCCATGTTTGGATACAACAGGTGATACTGATCTTTCACGTCGACAACAAGCTGCCCGAGATACAATGAATAAGTACAACATAAGTCTGGACAGAGATGCCAAGATACCTGGTAGAAGAAATAATAATTGCACAGTATGTTTCAAGAATAGAGGATCGTTTACGTTTCAGGGCAGACGTCACATACAAATCAATAAAGCAGAGAAAGGAGCTACATTGAGGTGGTACTGCCCATTAGCTGACCCTCCCGAGCAATACTACGAACTGTTTCAGAGAAGAGATGAACTGAAGAGACAATGGAACAAAAATGAAATTGAGAAGAGAAAAGCAAAACGGCAGAAGCGAAGTCAAACTTAATAGCTACTTCTTATAGTACATCATATCTACTCTTGCTACATGTAGTAATTTCATTGCCCATAAACATAATCCGACTACATATGCACCTTTTACCATACATAAAAAAACGGCCTTGATGTATCCAAGACTCCTGTGAAAACTGCGGCCGCCTAGGCATTGATGTTATGCAATCTCATATACCTGGTCAATTTCAGGGAAAAGAAAGTAGCATCTTGCTAGCTCGTGGAACACTGCGACCCCCCTGGATGCCACTTTCGGAGGATAAATCTGAGTACCAAAGTATCGTGCAAATAGAGCAACGGGAATGACCCCAACTCATGACCCCATCATCTTGAACTACGACAAGCGCTAAATTGAAGTTTGATCGCGAGCAATAATAAGTATTATTGTCGTTTTAGTACGAAAAGTTAAGGCTCGAGGCAATGACCCCAAGCAACGGAGAAACTTTTTGATTGCTAAATTCCTCGAGCGGCGACCAAGCCCAACTTAAACTTTGTGCCGCTGCTCAGAACATAATTTTCATTATCAGGCAAGACGAAACTGAATAAATCTTTATCTACTCTGGTAAGTTATTCTAGAAGGATAGTATTTGTATTTGTATGTCATGGCGCCATTGCTATTACTATGACTATTATGTAGTATCATCTCGTACTCGTATTGTATCAATTCATATGTATGCAGCATTGTGGGGAAGCCTTCGAACGTTGCTCTATTGCTGTGGCTGCGCAGGGAAAGTAGTACTACGACCACGAGTACGAGCCATATCCTATGTACAATAGGGTGATGATGAGGAGGTGTAGTTGTATACGACTATCTCCTATCTGCTTGTCTCGAGGGGAGGGTATGAGGAGGTGTAGTTGTTATTGTTGCACCTATTTCGCTATTGTGTCAGGGATGTAGTATGTCTTTTCATCTCGTATTGCAATCTAAACATCCATCTCTCTATCTCTTTTCCTAACTCGATTCTAATTGTGCTCTTCTTGCTCATAAATTGCAAACCATCGTCCAGCTAATCAACATCTCAAAGTCAAAGACTAATACTTATACAATTGAAAGGTACGTCTGTGAATGATAAGTTCCTCGTTATTACATTCTTAAACTTAACTGACTCACATACTTTGTACCCTAAACAGAATGAAATTAGCTACAGCCTTTCTACTATATGCCGCCACGACAGTACAGTCTGCCCCTGTTTACTATTCAGATCGTACTGCCTTTGAGGCTGCAGCTGGTGGTGGACTAAGTTTTGAAAGTTTTGAAGAAGAATTTACCTCCTCGGCATCTGTGGACTTTACCGATTTTACAGCCAGCGAGACCGAAGGAACCAATATTGGGTTCCTTGTTCAACTTCGAAACTTTGCATCGGGTAGTGTATCTAATGCGTTTACCGATGGAACAGGTGCACTTGCATACACTGATAATGGCGATAGTATAGCAACGTTTTTCGACTTCTCTACTCCAATCACTGCATTTGGAATAGATGTCACAACAAGTGAAGCAAGTACAATCGCAGTAGGAGGGAGCAGTATCCTTGACAGCTTTAATACTGCTGTCAACACTCCCCAATTCTGGGGTGTAATTGACACTGACGGTATTACTCAAGTCACATTTGATGTCAGTGGTGGTCCGAATGTCGGCTTTGATTCTCTCTCCTATGGTGTAGCGGTGAGTCTATCATATTTAGTCAGTGCTTAGATTGTCCTTCAGTATCTCAACAACCTTATGTGTGCTCTCTGCTTCAAATGTCAAACTCCCTCAACATCTCTCTGTCTTGTGTCACAGCCGACCAAGGCCCCAAGCCTATCTCCCTCAAAGAGCCCTAGCAAGGCCCCTAGTCTATCGCCTTCTTCCAGCCCCACCGGATCGCCTTCATCAAGTCCAACTATGGAGGTAAGTTTACATTGGTGACGATCTCAGTAATGGTCTTTGAAGGATACCAGATGTTATATTCTTCTCCACTAAACACTCACTATGTTTGTCACATTCATTTCACAGCCGACCAAGGCCCCAAGTCTATCGCCTTCAAAGGCCCCAAGCAAATCACCCTCCTTATCACCAACCCAAGCTCCTTCTGGATCGCCTTCTAAGAGCCCATCTACATCGCCTTCATCAAGTCCAACTAAAGCTGATATTGATCAAGATGGTGTGTTTGATGACGAGGACGAGTGCCTTGGCACCACTAGTGGTGACGAAAATGTTCCCGAGATTAAGCTCAAGCCAAACCACTTTGTCCTCGGTTCTGATGGCTACAACTTCGATAAGGGGGAGGTCAAGGGAAAGGGAGAGGGCACCGACAAGTCGTTCACTATTGTGGATACCCATGGCTGCTCTTGTGAACAGATTATTGAAAAACTTGGACTTGGAAACGGTCACCGAAAGTTTGGTTGCAGCCCTGGTGTCATGGATTGTTGGGTCAATGGTAATTGTGATCTTTTTGATCGCAACCTCCGCGGATAATCATTATTGTAAGATTTGGGGGTGGGGTATATCGTATTGTTACAAATGTCGTGTTGAGGAGAATTGTTTAGGCGCACTTGGGTGAGACTCTTACATACAAGATATTAGGAAAGAGCCCCGAGGTGCACATAATAATATTGTTTTGTTTGACTGCTTAGGATAGACTTGGTAAATTGTATAATGATGGAACCTTGCCAAGTCAATTAAAATCTTCATGCTTAAACCTTGAATGATAATTCTGATGACGAACCCATTTTAATTGTTTTCAAATGTCAAATGCAGGTACTGACCTCATTCACCAGACATTGACATGTTGTTGGGGAGTGCTGTAGACCCAGACATAGATGACATGTTGGGAAGTAACGGCAAAGAGGGAGCCATTGATTCGAGAGTCTTATCGTCAGTGGATGCCCACATTTGTAGCTGCATGTGGAGGTGAATAACTCACATTCCCACCGATTGCAACTCGGTCTTAAGTATCCATTATAAACTCGGGTATTATACATTCCAATACATCATTCAACGTCTTCTTATCCTTCATTAAAGATAAGAATTGAGTATATGCATCATCGTCTTTAAGAAAGTATGTATACCCAACGAATGCATGAGATATCTCATTAAACATTCCATCTTCTTCTTCTTCATTGAGTGTACCTGAATTACTACCCAATACTAACGACCATATACCCTTACCAATTAAATTATTCACTGTATCTATCTTCATTGAATTACCACATAATATAGTTGGTGATATGTCTTGATTCTTGTTACTTTCGTATATCTTAATTTGAGTTGGTTCAATTTGTTTCATAATCTCTTCATTCTTATCTTTGTAGATGAAACTTTGTGCCCATATTGATTCATATCCTGACATTTCACTTGTTGCATTTGGAAATAATGCATATTGATATCGGCATATAACTTGTGTGTCTGGTTTGTATGGTAGTGTTTGTACTATAAAGTAGGGTATGATTTTGTTGTTTGTGTTTGTATTTGCAATTAGTTTGAGTAATGGCTGAGGTACCAAGTCTGTATTGGGTAGTATGACTGCTAGTGGTACTTGCAATATATCATCATCTCCTATTATATTACGAAATGGATGGTATGGATGATACATTGGTAGCTTTGGTATGACCATACCGGATGGTTTGTACAGGTCAGATTGCTGACAATTGTAAAATCTTGTTTCATACTTGTCTATAAGTTGTTGTGGCATTAATGTTGCAAATGACTCTGTTAGATTTGATATATCATCATCATTAGTGTCTTTTGTTTTACTGTCTATATCATTCTGTATAGTAGTGGTTGATGTCATGTCCGAGTAATGGTATCAATATCAAGCACTCTATCTGATGAGAGAGTTTATTTTTTTTGTGGATTGCAATTTGCAAAGGGTTACTCGCATTTAGAATCACAAGATTGCCACCGTCATCGACTGCTGCCAACCAAATGAGAATCAATTGAAGTGCTAATTAATCGTCTGTACCTATATTAAATCGTCACATAACGTCGATGGCCGATATTGTATCAGAGATATCAGCAGTCTAAGTAACAAGCAATTAGCTACATAAACCATTATACTTTAGGTGAAAACCTATGTATCAGAGCGCATAAAAACCAACGGCACTGCTGATTAGCTGATTGCAATAGGATTCTATCTAAGCCACACCCAAAGCGGACCGATTGCATGCCTTGTTCTACTCATATTTGGTAAGTATACTTTTATTGTTGCGAGTGGCGATTTGGTGTGGAGTAATTAATGGAAGTATCCATTGCAAAAAAATGTTTTGGAGTTATGTTTTGGAGTTTATGTTTTAGTAGTTGTTGAGATTGTCGATGGTATTGTTTATGTTTGGCGCAGCCGGTTGTTTTAGCAGTTGATATATTTATGTTGTGATCATCGTATTCGGAGGAATGTTGTATCTCGTAATTTGGTGATATTTATATAATATGATATTGATATCAATTATCAAGATAAAAATATTATCATTATCATCCTCTGACTATCACCTCACCTCTCACCATCCATCTCTCTCATCAATGATTGACTGAAACTGAAACGGATAACACATAAATATTATTAGATAATATGCCGACGTCGAGAAAGCGTATCAAAGGCAAGGCACGGAAGGCTAAAGCAAATGCTCTGCTAGATAATTTGTCTTTGCAACTTCTAAACGATGATAAATGTAACCATGGACTTCCATCGGATATTCAGTATGATGATCCGTGCCTATTAGTTATGAGAAAAGTAGAACATGCATTATCAATACAAATTCGTGAAGGGAAGCGTGCATTTGATTCCTACACAAATTTGTTTATGACTCTTCATGCTGAGGATTCTCACTTCAACTCTGAGATGTCTTCCCAGGTTCACGAAAACGGGTATTTACTAAAGGCTTGCTTTGCTTCTCTGGCTACTGAGTACATTTTGAGGGGAAATGATAAAGATGTCATTATGGCACAGGGATTGGCAATAACAATCGTGAATATTGAGCAGGCCGAAGTAGGTGCTTCGTATACTTTCAATAGAATGGTATCTATATCTCGAGACTTGGACGAGGGAGGGCAACGTACAGTGACGAGATTCATCAACAAAAGGATTAACTGTGATTGTTTGAAACAAAAGTATGAGCAGTCAAAGAAACTTTCAAAACTTGGTTTGTGCCAACACTGTTGGAAGCAGGTTGAGCGTAACAAACTCTTTGCTTGTAATGGATGTAAGGATGGTATTCATAACTTGACTCAGTATTGCAGCACTAGGTGTCAGACACAACACTGGCCTAAGCACAAGAAAAGCTGTCTTACGTATCGTATCAAATAAGAGGGATATATATATAATCTATTGTGGTACTTGCTTGGGTATACAGAAATCAAAACAACAAGTAACAATGTGGTTAAGTGGGGCGGACTGATCTCTGAATGAAATGAAGTAGGACAATACTTCATGCAAACATTTGTGCAGCAGCATATTCATATTATATCAAAAGTATTCAAATAATCTAATTGGATAATATATCAAAAGATCATATCATATGTCTCTACAAAGAATTATTTTACATACAACATATAGTCTACACATTCGGGCACCTGTCTACTTCCGAAGGTTATCTCGTTCCTATTCGTATCTCCTAGTCTATCCAAATAGAGAGGTATTGAGACTCAATGCAAACATCATCTGACACTGATAGTTATCTATTCTATTGTCCTGTCTCTGGCTCTCCTACTTTTAAGTGACTTGCTTCTATTATCTTATCACATCACATTCATATCTCTTGTCGGTATCCTTCTCTATCTTTATGCAGCACGAGGATGAGATAAGCGTAGGCCATCTATCTCCACACTTAATGCGGTATGACTATATTCATCTAATAAACCAGAACGGCGTATACGTTTCATGGTTGGTTGTTCCGTCGTCATCATAATATCATCGTCATCGTTATTGTAAAGAGACTTCTTCTTCTTGGGTGAAAGATACTTTGGTGTAGTTGACAAAGATAGAGACTTGAATGATAAGGTTGTCATTGACTCGGATGAAAGATCGATAGTTGATTTGATATACGTTTTGTTGTTTGTTTCCAATGATAGTTGATACTCAGTAAATGACCGCTTCCGTTGTTGCAATTGCAATAGACGAGGACGATGAGAGAGTCTCTCGCTATTGTCGGAAGATGGCCGCCCGTCGGTTAGAGATGGGAAGTGTGGAAGGTCTTGTCTATCTTCTCCTTGCTGCTCTATATCATGGAGCTCTAGATCTGTATATCGGTTGATCTTCTGAGGAGGTAGTGGACAAACATCGACAGTTCCCGTCGATGATTGACATGAGATGGGAGTGGGAGTGTTGAGGAGATTGGCGGCGGCGACGGTGGCAGGATAGCACATATTGTTATATTGGCTTTATTGTATGATAGTTAATATGTTAGTGTTGGTAGATTATGACAATTATTAATGCACCAGCCTAGAATCTTGGAACACGAAGGCCAATTGCTGTGAGATCAAAGCTGATCAAAGAGTCATTGCCCCTTCACGGTATCTGTCGTACTTAGGATATTTTTTTTAAGGGAGTTCGTACTAACTCGGGCTGCTCAACTGCCTATGCAATATAACAGTCCCTCCTTCTTTACATCAGCTACAGAGAAGGCCTATCTTTATATCTGCAGCAACTGCAACTACAACTACATTCTGTACCTACGATATTCAGCACAGTTGACTTATAGTATACATTCTATTCTTCTACTCCGCTCGTTTACCATCCCAAAAGTTGTAATCTTGTCCTGGCATAGGCGTAGGCGTCTCCTGTTGACCACCCGGTGGCTGTTCTCTGCCCTCATTCACAAACTGTTGATGTATAATCTTAACATCAGCCTTATCTCTCGATGCTGGACTACCCGATCGTCTACTAGCTCGACTTGTTGAACTACCACCGCTATTCTTAGAATTGGAACCTGATCCACTCCCAGAATGTTTCGAGTGACTACCCACACTCATATCCATCAAGGCTGAACTGGCACCTATCAAGCTTTCATTCTCTCCGCTATACTGATAACCTAACGGTTGCATATTCTGCAAGCTGTTGATATCGTTGTCACCAGACTGTTGCTGTGGCTGGGTAGTACTCCCACCACTATTACCCCCACTACTAGGGTGACTACCTAAACTCATTGTCATATCCATCATTGCCGCTCTACCCCCACTGCTGCCTATACTGCCAATGATACTATTCCCATCCTGATCATCAAAGACATTGCATAAGCTAGCACCGCCTATACTGCCTCCATGTGTACTAACATTCTCAGTTTCACATAATGACATTTTATCTAAATCTAATGAATTTACCATTGACCCGGGAGACATTGGTACTGACATGTTCGATTGTGCCTGTTGGTATAAATGATTACCCCCGGGACTTAAGAGTGGTACTAATGCAGGTGGTGGTGCCATGGCCGAGGAGGGTGGTGAACGCTTTGCTGATCCGCCAGAGGTATTTCGTATTGGTGTGGGTAATATAACACCACCTGATTGTTGATATCCCATACCCCCTGCGGCTGCAACTGGTTGATAGGTCGGTGCACCACTTGAACTTGGTCCACCCAAGTTACTCAAATCTAATTGCACCTTACCTGAATTACTTGGTATATGATTACCACTCCGTCTCTTCCTTGACCGTCTACTTCTTGAACTTTTACTATTACCACTTTTGTGTGAATGACTACTTGATCCATGTCGTGGAGGTGTCGATCTAGTATAACTTGGTATACCACCATGATGTTGTTGTTGTTGATTGGCAGCTACATTCCGTGGCTGGGGTGGACCAATAGTATCTGATAATGATCCATCCAACATTGGTGCATGTGCAATTAATTCCACTTCTTGTCCAACATCTCCTGATATTTCATCTTCAAGTCCTTGTAGGTAGTAGTTTAAACTATCTGATGTTTTCACTGACATGTCAGTTGATAGAAAAGTCAATGGTGTATGTTGGGACATGGCCTGACTCATATTGGTAGTAGAATGATGTTCCGATCGTGGACTTGATATTGATTGATCATGATTATCGGGTGGTGTATAATCTGTCATATTGGATTGAGAGAATTGTACATGTCGATCGGTAGTGCTTGGTGAACTATCTCTTGAACTGTTGAGTGAACTGGGCATATTCCTTGATGGGCGTAGGTTAATTGCAGTAACTGGTGGATTGTTATTCGAGTTGTTTGTTGTTGTTGCAATGGTAGTATGAGTTGGCGGAGGAGCAGCTATATGCACAGGTTGGTTATTGGCAGTCCATTGTGCATGTGCAGCACTCATGGTACTTTGATGTGAGATTGTATGCTGTGGTTGTTGAGATTGAGCTTGGGCGGCTTGTAATTGAGCAGCCTGTTGTGCCGCCTGTAATGCCTGCTTTTGTAATTCAGTTTGTTGCTGTTGCTGAGACTCCTTCCATTTTAAGAATTGTTGATATTCCTCGTTTGTTGGTTGCATAGATTGAGGTGCTGATTGTGATAACTGTGGCTGCTGAGTTACTCCCTGGGGTGCACTGAGAAATTGCTGTTGAAATTGTGCTGCTTGTTGTTGCTGCTGCTGAATACTTTGCAATGTGTTCATCTGCTGCTGTTGATCAACAATACCTGCCTGCTGTGGTAGATATGTATATCCGACAGCTTGATTCTGCTGAGCTTGAGCTGCTGCTGCTGCTTGAACTTGTTGCTGCTGTTGAATTAACCATTGATTATCAGCTTGGGCCATAGGACTTTGAGATAATTGCATTTGTTGTTGAGCTTGCAATTGTTGTTGAACCTGTTGTTGAGCTGCCGCTGTTGTAGCTGCAGTTGTTGTAGTCTGTTGTTGTTTTGCAGTCGCCTTCTTACTCTTTGCTGCCACAGCCTGCTGTTGCTGCTGCTGTTTCTTCTTCTTCTCGTTCTCAACCATCTGAGAAGGCTTCACACTATTAGCCTTCCCATCATATTCATTAATATCACCCATAACACTACTTGTTATCTTCTCCACAGCCACATCTGGATCTAATCCTTTGGCAATTGCATCCTCACGTATTTGTTTTTTGTAGCTTTCTTGATATTCCTTCTCCATCTGTTTACGTACTGTTAATGCATTCTCTCGTAATGCTTGGGAGGTTTTATCACGGGCTTTCTCATCACCTACATCTGACCATATGTTTGTTTTTGAATCTTTTAGTAGGAATCTTCCCGGTGGTTTGAGGGACCGGACTTCATCCACAATTGATTGGGCTATTAAACGCTTCTCACGCTTAAACCGTGCTGTTAGGTAGACTCGCTTTTTACGATCAACGAATTTACGATATTGTTCATTACCTGGATGAGCGTTGATTGTACCACCTCGGCCACATAGTACATCGTTATTGTGTGGTTCTTCAGTACTTAATTCTTCTTTGTTATTGGCCATATTTGTTATTGTATTCTTATTAGTATTGTTTACTTCTGTGCAAGTAGTAGTATTTTTCTGTGCAGCTTTTGTGCATATAGTAGAACTCGACTGTACAAGGAGAGGATATGTTCTAATGCTAGGTTTAAAAGGCATAGGTTTTACTAATACTATTGATAATGCGTTTCGGCCTGTTCATATTGCAATGGATAAGGTAATATATTAAGAGAGTTATGGCTGTCTATTGTTCATTGGCATGCCAAATGCCATGGTTGAGTGTGTTAGTGTTTTTTATCACTTAGTGGTATCTTTTCCAAGAGGTACAGGCTTATTAAATACGGCTTATCCATGATCAAACCCTTTGTGCCCCGTTGATTGGTATAGTACGGGTTTATATAATCGTATTTATCCGCACAAATACAACATATAAAACTGTGCACCATCGTATCAGGATTTTCTTGTAAACCCAAACTCAACGCATTGTCAAGCAAATGAAGTTGCCGCCACTTCGAAGCACAACAAGTGAGTTGAGTCGACCTCTCATTGTTTTGCAATTGATAGACCATTGTCAAGCTTGATATCAATACTCTTAGAACAAAACAATATACAAAGATGATGATGATCAATACAAAGATTAGTGTAGCAATCCTAGCCTTATTTGCTGTATCCACATCAGCCGTCGATAACAAGGATGGTCGTCGTAACAGGCGTCATCTACGTAAACAAAAGATGGCAGGGAACAATAATGCATCACACAACAACAAAAAGGCACGTAAGGCAAAGATCATCGCTGATAATATGAATAACAAAGATATTACCGAGGATGTAGCATTCTGGACACGTGCATTGCAAAACTCAATGCCACCCACGCCCCGTCCACCCACTCCCCGGCCTCCAACTCCTCGACCTCCAACTCCTCGTCCTCCAACGCCAAATGTTACACCCGCCCCAGTACCTGTACCTCCCGTACCTAATCCAACAAACCCACCAGTTACTCCTACACCACCACCAGTGCCAGCACCCGCGGGTAATGTTCCCGTGGCACGTCCCGATTCAGCATCTGTACCAGCCGGTGGTGACTTGGCATTTGTGGCCGTATTAGGTAACGACACGCCTGCACAGGGACAGACATTAACAGTTAAGAGTGTTACCGCCGCAAGTAATGGTGATTGTTCTATCGGATTAGACTTGTTGGAAGTTGTTTACAGTCCCAATGGTGGATTTACAGGTACGGATTCTTGTGATTATGAGGCATGTGACGCTCAGCCTGAGTGTGATACTGCCACTATTACTTTTACTGTTGGTTAAGTAGTGAGAAGTTGGTAGTGAAGAGGTAGTAAACAAAGGAAAAAAGAAGAGATGCATAATATACAAGGTACTGGGTGTGTTGTTTGTTTTGTGGCTGAACACACTTTTCATATTATAAATAAAGTCGGAGTCGGAGTAGAAGAAGACACTGATCACTGAATGTGTAGAGTAGAGAACTAAAGAAAAGAATGAAGATTATGTTTGATTGTAACTCTGTATCAAGTTTTTAGTATGCATTATTATAAAGTAGACATATATCAGACTAGGTCTATCATTTGAGTGGATGGTTTCGAGGTAGTCAATCCAATTGAAAACCCAGACTCACATCCATTATCAGACCTCATCTCTTTCTTACTAGAGAGCACCAATCGTCTTTGCAGCATTCCTTGCCAGTTTCACATTGTGCTCAATTACCACCTTGTTCTTAGTCTCTGGTATATTCTGGAGGAAAGCACTTGCACGCTCGAAAGAGAGGGCTGCAGCTTGCTCTGTGTCATATACGCCTAGGTATCGGCTCTTGCCAGCGTAGAATATCTGAGCTTGCCACTTACCAGATGGTCGCTGAGTGATACCACGATTGGTCGATGTCTTTTTCTCCTTCTTCTTCTTTGTCTTCTTCTTCTTCGCCTTGGATGTTGCTGCATTTTGGAGTGCTGCCTGGTGTTTCAAGTGTTTCTCGTTCTTCGTCAACTCCTCGGGGCGTTTGGTTGTAGTTAGTTCTACATTTGTAGAAGAAGATGCGTCAAGTCCAACTGTCGAAGACTGAGGATTTTGTGTAGTTGGTTCTTCTAAAGAAGCATCGTCGGTCTTTGGAGTCCCCTCTAAGGGATCTGCTACTGCCTCCAACTGCTTACATTCTTCATCACTCAAGTTGTTCACTCTCTCTTCAGCGGCTGTGCGGCTCATACGAACATAGGCTAACAACTTACGGCGATGATTTAGGATCTGTTTCTTTTCCTCCAAGATACTCTTAGCATCGGGTGCAGCAGCATTCTTGAGCTGCATCCTGTTTGCTCTTGCCGATGGTGCTGATGCCTTCTCCTTCTTCCGGGGATGTTGTTTGGGTTTGGCAGGCTGCTGTTTCTTCTTCTTTGCCTTTGCAGTAGTTGATGCTTTCTTCTTTACTACCTTCGTCTTCTGCTTGGAAGGTAAAGTAACACGGTGTGTCTTTCTCATATGATTGCTCATACAGGCACTAGCACACTGCTGACTCTGCCACGTAAATTGTTTTGAACACAAGGGACACTGCCAAGGAATCAGAAGGTTAATCGAAGGTAGGGGGATTAGTATTTGTTAGTGGAATTGCAAAACCAAAATCATATGCACAATTGTTGTAGAGTATACTTCATCACTGATTTCACAATCAGACCCAATGTCCAAATCAAAGAGTGGTGCTGTGACCGTTGTGCACAATTAACTTCTACTTACCTGCCAATCAGTAACACCATTTCTTCCCACCTTTGTATTAGCCACAACTTGTCCAACAAGTTGAGTAGATGCCACGCTGCATCCCGTATTACTGGATGGTTTAGAAGCTAAGTCCAAGTCTTTCGTTTGGATGAAACTACTAGAACTTGCGGTGCCAATTGTATCATTGTCAAGGGTCGTCATCCCCTTATCTGCTGCTGCTGCTGCTGCTACGTTGCCGAATTCATCTGTCTTTCGTTTGAAACGCTTCTTCAAAGGTCCCTTCCCTGATGACGTTGCAACCACTACTTGTTCAAGAGGATAATCATTATTCTGGGAAAGTAATCCACTGCTGCTATTTGATTGCTGATATGATGAAGATGTAGGTAAATACCCCCCGCTTTGGTTAGCTGATACTAATAATGGACTAATATTAATCATCTGATTCAAACTTTGGTTCGTTGGTTGATATGTAGATGATGGTTTTAGATGACCACTCCTTTTCAATGGAGATAACATACCATTCTCTTTCATGTACATATTCAAGGGCTGATAGTATTTATTGTTCTCGAGACTGGTAGGTGTAGCCATTGTTAGTGGATGCTGAGTATTTTGTGTACTATAATTTTGCAGATTATCAAACTGCCCATAATTTGTATCATCAAACTTTAAACTCATGGGCTGGAAATCCATGGGCATAATATCTGTTGATAATAATGATGCAGATGAGGCCGCTGCCGCCGCTGCCTTTTCCTCTCGTTGTCGCTTTCCTTTTGCAGTGTAGTATTCCATATTGTTCTGCTTTATTTTGTGGCAGTAGTAGGATTGCAATATCGATGTGAGATGGTCATTCGGAGTGATATGCACATCTACAAAAATTTATCCAATATCCAAAAAGTATATTATTTTTACTAAATTTCATTTAAGGCAATACAGATCCGCCTCGGTAATGTTTCTACCCAGTATCACATTCACAATGCAGAAACAAAATGTCATTTTTTTTTTCCCTTTGCAAAGAATTAATCAAAATACATACCCCATCGCCGCCGCCGCCGCCAAGCAATAAATAGTAAATAAAACTCACCCAATGATGCTAGATATATAAAGGTTTACTGTGGTGAGGGAATATTGAAGTAAGATTACTGATCGTAGGTCAGTACAACTTCTCTTGCTTGGTGTTGATGGATAAAAATGAAGTAAAGTGAAAAGGTATCCCAGAAGCCGGCCACCATTGATCTACTAATAGATATTAGTGTTGTGTATCGATCGAGAATGAAGTCCTCAATCATAGCAGTATTCTTCTTCGATATACTTATGAACATTTGCTTCCTTCAGACTGCTAGGGCTTTCATCACAACACCAACCAGAATAACACAGACACAACAATTATTAAAGATGACAAGCACATCAACTTCTCCTGTCGACTCTACATCACCTCCACCACTCTATCTTGCTGAAGGATTAGTAGCAATACATAAACCATTAACATGGACATCAAATGATGTAGTCTCTTATATAAGAGGAATTCTTGAGCGTGATGCCAAAGACCGTGGATATAGTAAAGATCAAGATAACTCAAGTAATAATAACAATAAGAAACGTAACCGAAGGAAGAAACAAATGATGAAAGTTGGTCACGGAGGGACGTTGGATCCATTGGCAAGCGGTGTATTAGTTTTAGGTATAGGCAAGGGTACTACTTTATTGCAGGATTATTTACAGGGTGATAAACATTATACTGCAAGTTGTCATTTGGGATATCAAACTGATACACTCGATGCGGAGGGAAAGATAGTCAAGGAAGCGCCATATGATCATATTAAAAATATAGCAGCTGTTGAAAAGATTATACCCAAGTTCATGGGAAAGATTGAACAAATACCGCCAATGTACAGCGCGATACGTGTTGATGGGAAGAGGTTGTATGAAATCGCACGAACAGATCCTGAAACTAATGCAGAAGAGGTCGAAATACCAAAGAGGGAGGTTGAGATATATGGACTACAAGTAAAGAGTAATTTAGAAAAGGATGTGATCATGTCGGGTGTAGTCGATGGGCCCATGTACCGTGAGAAAGTCCAAGCAATTGAGGAAGCTGAAGCTGCCAAAGCTAAGGAGGCCGCTGCTTCTACTACCGAGGCAATTAAAGACGAAGGAAATGATAGTGGAGGAGCAGAAGTAGAAGAATCGAAAAGGAAAAAGAAGAGACGAAGAGGGGGACGCAACAACAAACAGAAGAAAGCAAAGAGTCCATTTAATGAATTGACCGTTCCTTCAATCCAACCTGATAACAACACTCTTGTTATGCCACAATTTGCTCTAAATATACAATGTGGAGGAGGTACTTATATTCGTTCGTTGGTAAGAGATATAGGGTATGAATTAGATACAGTTGCAACCATGACTGGGTTGGTCAGAACAAAGCAAGGACCATTTCTTCTGGAGAACGCTCTAACAAAGGACAATTGGACTGCCGAGAAGATATACGATGCCGTTCAGAAGATAAGCTAAAGTTGAAGATGATACAAAGATCTTTAGATTACATTTCAGCTCTCCTACACATGAAATTTGCAGCCTTCCTCGCTAGACCAATCTCTTCCTTTATCTTCTCCACGTCATCGTCAGCATGATGAGCTCCTAAGTCCATACCACACCGATTCTGTGTTTTGAGTATCTCCCGGGCAACTTCATATGCCAAGGCAGCATTCTCTTTCGAGTCAAAGACTCCAATGTACCGTGACTTCCGGGCATAATATAGTTGTGCTTGCCACTTTTTGGATGGACGACAAGTAATCCCACGAGCATTCACAGCTGCCAACTTCTTATCACGTTCAGTCCCTGGCGGGCCATAGCGGTTGTTGATAGCTTGGACTGCTCTACTAATACGGAGTTGAACCGCTGTTGAGTTCGTGACACTGTCAACTATCTTTGACTTTCTCATGATCGCCCGTCCCTCCGCTTTTTGTGCAGGTGGTCGTCGTTGCCCTTGGAGAGGAGGCAAATCATTGACTGTGGCAGTTTTGTATGACAATGAACCTGGCTGTGAAGCAGGTAGCGGTGCTGGAGCTGATAATTGTATGTTTCGTCTTCCCGTAACAAGTAATGATACAGCTTCTTGCTGTGCAGTAGAAATGCCTTTGAATACTTTTGTTGTATTGGTATCAATAACCACACCACCACCTTTATCACTACCTTTATTATCACTCTTCTTCCCGTGTCTACTCCCTTGCCGGGTAGTCATATTAGCACCACTGGCAACAGCTTTAACGCCGCCAACATTGATGACTTTTCTGTACTTTCTTGGCTGATCAACTGATGAATTGGGACCCTGCTTGTATAACATTAATAACATCTCGGCAGCCTTACGTTGTACTGGTGGTTTGCCATCCTTACGAGGTCGACCTCTACCTCTCTTTGCCTTTGGTGCATTTATCGGATTCATCCTCGGTCTTCCTCTCTTATCTATCTTGCGGGGTTGTTGTTGTTGAGTAGATTCATCTTCCTTTGCAACTTGCATACCAGCTAATATCTCTGCGCATGAAAATTGCTCCTTCTCTGCTGTTGGTGGCGGTAATGTTGGAGGAGCTAACTCTGGATTGGTATGAACAGTAGTTGGTTGATTATTTACAGGTTTGTTGGTATATGTATTTGGTATTTGTGGTAGGGATGGCTGCCCATTAATGGCATCACCAGCATCCAGTGATATTTGCGGTAGACTTGCCTCTTCATTAATGGTACCGCCACCTGCATCCAAAGAGTTACTATTCATGATTTAATTATCTCTGGTTGTTAATATTAATATCGAAGGAAACAAGGTGCATATCTTATGTGTTAGTACATTTTTAGCAGTGATATGTGGTATAAAAATGACAATGATAACTCTTATATATGCACATATATTACATAAATATACCCCCGCCATACATATTGAACCGCCGTGTATTGATGTATAAAATAGATATGTATTAAGTTCAACTACAATAATTTTGTGGTGTGCATATCATGTGTGCAATTTCCAAATTTGCAACAGAAGACGACAAATCAAACTCACCGATAGATATGATTTTATCAATGATAATGTTAATAGGATGTTGGCTTATTGGGTTCGGTATTTTAAATGGGATGGCGCTGTTTAATGGCTGTTATAGGTAGGTGGATATTCAGTCTGGATTTCAAATGTCTTGGAATGGATACAAAGCCACAAAATATGGTGAAGATATAACGAAATATGAGAAGATACAACAATCCGACATTGGAGCTACCTGTCTTATTTGTTTTCATGTTAGATTTCATGGGCATGTTTACTACTCAAAACAAAGCTATTATATCAAAGTATTATCACAGTTCTAGTTTTAAGTTTCAGTTATTATATAGCCCCGTAAGATTAGGGCGGAACTTCATTATTGTGGAGAACTATCTCCCAGGCTTCAAACCATGAGATTCTTCCGTCTCCAAAAGCAGCACTATAAAGGATGTGCTTCTTGTTAGATGTTGAATGAGGTGCAGCTAAGATGTGCATCTCATAAACAATTGCAATTGCTAGCTCTTCATTTGGTAATACCGGCACGAGAAAAAGCCGATCCTTTCCTCCTTCAAATACAATCCTCGGCAATGATAAACATTGCCGCTTTCCTTGCAATACCAATCTCTTCATTCGTCTTCTTTGCATCGTTAACATTATGTGCACACAAGTCTGTTCCCCAAGACTCATCAGTCCTAAGCACCTCTCGTGCAACCTCATATGCCAAGGCGGCACTCTCTTTCGAGTCATATACACCAAGGTACCGAGACTTGCGATTGTAATAAACTTGTGCTTGCCACTTGCCAGACGGACGGCAGGTAATACCACGAACAATCAAGGCTCGTAACTTCTTCTGACGTGCAGGACCAGGTTCACCATACCTTGCATTAACAATCTGTGATGCCTTGTTGATACGATCCTTGACTGCCTTGGACTCCTTGCCAGCATTGATACGTTTCTTAACTCGAGAGTTAATGTTTGAGGCAGAAAGTTTTACATTTACGGGAGCCTTTCGTTTGTTATTAGGTCGAGTAGCAACCATTCTTGCTTTTTTCTTCTCGGGATGGGGTGGTGATCCAGCACTTTGTTGATCTTTACCAAAGAGCTTCTTTCCGTGACGACTGCCTTGGCGGGTAGTCATATTAGCATTACTAGCAACGGCCTTGATACCACCAACATTGACGACTTTTTTACTATAGTTAGCATACTTGGTAGGGTGTTCAGGGTGTTCATCATCCGATGAATCCTCCTCCTCCTTAGAACCTTGCAAGTGTAACATTAATAACATCTCGGCTGCCTTATCCTTATCTTTCCGCTGAACTGGAGGTGTACCATCCTTACGTGGACGTCCTCTGGGTCTCTTAACCTTGGGTGGTGCATCTGGATTCTTCCTTGGACGGCCTCTCTTGCGGGGTTGTGGTTTAAGAGATGCATTAATATCAGTGGTGACCTCTTCGGCTACCTCCCACGTTGCTTGCATACCAGCAAGAATTTCTGCACATGAAAATTTCTCTTTCTCCGAGGGTGGTGGTGATGGTTTATAAACCTTGGTTGGAGGAGCAGGTGTATTAGATGATGACATATTAAGTGATAGTTCGGTGGCTTTTGGTTCGGTAGTGGTGCCCTCGGTACTGGGCTGTTGACTCAACATTAACAGGGCATTAACTTCTTCGGTTGATGAAGATGATTGAGACGATGTAAATGATTCGTCGTTATCAGTAGTAAACGATGGAGGGGATTGTGAAACCATGGTGGTATTCATTAATGTATCATCATTAATTCCATTGTCAGATACCCCGGTGTTGATGAGAGCATCCATATTGATTTAATTTTAATAAATGAAGAACTGTGATTGATGAGGTATATTTTAGGGTGCACTGAGTTGGTTAGATTATTTACATCATATAATATTAATAAATGATAATACCATTGGTAAAAATACATATTTAACCTTCGATCACATATAACATATACAACATAAACCAACATAAATATAATAAAAGGTTGGGTGTACCGATATAATTCAGCTGTTGCACATCAGATGTGCACCATCTTTAAAAAATATTTATAGGTCGACGCCGACGGCAAAATAAACTCACCGAAAATTTATATATGGTAAATACACTCCGTAGGGTGATATTGAGGTGTAAATGCGCTGGTTTAATTAATTAAATAGGGGATATATCCGATCCGATGATAATAGAGTTCAACTTTGTCAGTTTACAAAAAAAAATGATATTTGATCTGCGGTATTAGGTATCCTTTCATTGCTTTTAAGGATACCACTTTACTGAGAAGTAAGTAGTGATCACTGACCTGTGACTACTCACACTTATATGCTGCTGCAATATTTGATTATATAGTTAATGAATTAAGTTAATAATATCTATGATGAATGATATACTATCCAAGTCAGCAGATTAAGCCAGAGTTGTATAAGTACTACACATGATATGCACCTTCTTCTCTTGAATATTCCAGCCGTCTACCGATACCATTAAATTATCATTGGTTTGATGATCCATAATCTCAACATATCCATTAGAAGAACATTTCAACATAATACCAAGTATGGAAGGATCAATGTGTTCTAGCGAGACATGTACATAGGATTCTTCTCCGGGTAGTAAAGTTATGTAGTTGTCTGAGAATAATGCTGGTAGTATACGACCGTCCATCGAGATAATGCCAGGACTATGGGACGTGTCTCGGACAAGTTGTAGCCTTATCATGACTGATACTACGTCAACCTTGTTTTGTAAAGTACAGTTGATGCCTGCGTCCATTGTACAACTTACATCTAGACTGATTGGTGGCATTTCCCTCCTCAAGGCGCCAAGCAAAGCATAACGAGATTGAGTGGCTTTGATGGATGGATCGGTCAAGTAATAACTGTTCGTTGCCTTACCGGTAGTACCCAAATCATCGACATATGATATCTCTAATCTGTAAATGACAACATCCTGCACCTCGTTCTTGGTCAGGGTAGATTTGTCTAAGCCGACCCAGGGTAATGAACCTTCTAAG